>Ga0302312_10000008_pt1 | contig 253185 bp, 235 predicted proteins | sample III_Palsa_N2_1_FD_200529 | JGI IMG/M metagenome (GOLD analysis project Ga0302312, IMG submission 200529) | Peat permafrost microbial communities from Stordalen Mire near Abisko, Sweden - III_Palsa_N2_1 | ecosystem: Environmental > Terrestrial > Soil > Palsa > Peat permafrost | place: Sweden... | reverse complement strand
TGACATTTCCCTCTCCCACAAGGGGAGAGGGGATGGCGCTAGCAAGATCCCACGAATGATCCCCCTCTCCCCTTGTGGGAGAGGGGAATGTCAGCGTAGCTGACGAGGATGAGGGGAAAAATCTATCTACGAAGGAAAAATAAACAACATTACTCTGGCAACTGCGAGGAATGATGGTCAATAATCATCCAGCCATCGGGGGTTAATGTGTAAACAAAAGTAAAACGCGCGGGTGTCTTAACTGTCTTGTCATTATCTTTATAAATAAAGGTATAAAGTCCAGAATTGATAGCTGTACCGCCATACACACGAACATTTTCATCATCAAACTTAACCTTCAACTCTTTTTTTTTCATTAAGTTAGAAAAATAATTTGTTAATCCTTCATGGTCATCAATTTTATTTTTGAATGTGGCATAAAGATACGTTTCATCATCATACAAATCGATAACTTTTTGCGGATCTTTGCCAGCAAGCGCCGTTGCCCATTCATTAGATGCCCTCTTGATAGCTGCTTTTTCAGCGGCAATAAACTCTGGATCCACGCTTCCATAGCTGACGATGGTATAAAGTGACAAAATCAGAGCAATAAGTAATCGTTTCATTATGAATTCCCTTTTGTATGTAAAGATAAGTCGTCAGAAAATTATAGTAAAAAACCACCTCCATATTCCACCTAAATTAAAGAATGATTTACAAAAAATCGAATGTTGTTTATCCTGGAAGTTCATTATAAATAATGTTACAAACACCATAGTTAGTAGTTAGTTAATCAATGTAATATCGTTTTGCTAGGGATGTTCTATGAACCAAAAAGTCCGTGACAAAAATAAGCAGTATGTAGCTGAGCAAAATCTAGCTGTTTTAAACCATATCATTGAAAATATTCCTTACTATATTTTTTGGAAAAATAAGGATCTCATTTTTGGCGGCTGCAACCGGTTATTTGCTGAGCAATTTGGTTACAGTAGTCCCAGACAAATTATCGGTAAAACAGATAATGATTTCGGTTGGTCTGATGAATTACGACAAAAATATATCAACGATGATATGGAAATTATACGAATAGGTCTTGCTAAGCTAAATTATGAGGAAGAGCAGCACCAGCCCGATGGTAGTGTTAAAACCGTGTTGGTTAGCAAATTACCTATTTACGATGGTGAAGGGAAAACCTCAGGCGTGCTAGGATTTTATGTTGATATTACGGCTCGCAAAAAAACTGAGTTAGCTCTTTATCAAGCTAAAGAAAAAGCTGAGCAGGCAGATAAAGCAAAAACAGAATTTATTCGTAACATTAGCCATGATATACGGACTCCCTTAACAGGCATAATTGGTACAGCTGATTTATTTTCTCAACAAACATTAGATCCCAAATTAAAAGAATTAGCGCAAGATATGGCTGCCGCCAGCAAAGGGTTATTACACATATTAAATGAAGTAATAGAGGTTGCTCAAATTGAACTTGGCGATATCTCTAATCTGCATAAAAAGTTTTCATTAAAAAATTTAGCAAAAGATATAGCCAAGTTATTTTTACCTAAAATTAAAGAGAAGAGCTTGGGGTTTGTTTTTTCAGTTGATGAAGACATCCCAGAACATGTTATCGGTAATAATTTTTATATCCATCGAATTTTAATCTGTTTATTAAGTAATGCCATAAAATTTACTCATGAAGGTGAAATAACACTCTCTGTTAATTTGCTTGAAAAAACACCTGAGCAATTAATTATACAATTTGCTGTAACTGATACGGGCATTGGAATTCCAGCTGATAAACAAGAGGTTATTTTTGAAAAATTCAATCGCCTCACCCCTTCTTATGAAGAAAATTACCGTGGACGTGGGCTAGGATTATATATTATTAGCCAACTGCTTATTGCATTAGATGGTGAGATTTATATAAACAGCGAAATGAATAAAGGTAGTCAATTCACCTGTGTTATTCCTTTCAAACGTTCGTTAACGGAAAATAATGAGCTAGGTGTCAGCACATCCCATTATCCGATAACAAATGAAGCGCTAAATCAGCTTGTCTCAAAACCAACTAATAATTTATTACAATCAGCACAGCCGGTTGATAGCCAGCAACAAATTGAAAATAACCGTATTTTGGTTGTTGAAGATAATTTATTAGCACAACGTGTAATAGTAAGCAACTTAAAGAGTTGGGGTTATGAGGTTAGTGTGGCAGGGAATGGTTCAGAGGCCATTACCTTAAGTCAAAAGCAATCGTTTGATTTAATTTATATGGACATCGGTTTACCCGATACTAATGGCATGGAGGTGACTCGTTGTATTATCAAAGACAATGATAATCCTAACCATAAAACACCTATTGTCGCGTTAACAGCCCATGCTGATAAACTTATAGAATCTGAATGTTTAGAGGCTGGAATGCGCTATGTAGTATGCAAACCACTTACCAAAGAAAAAGCCACTGAAATTTTTGCCAAATATCTACCCTGCCATCATCAATTACCTATTATTGATTTAGATTTGGGCGCTAGCTTAATGAATAATGACAGAAAAATTGCTGAGGAAATGCTAGATTACTTAATGTCAGAATTACCAACAACCAAAACACTATTGATTCAATTATCTCATGAGAAAAATTGGTTAGAGGTAAAAAACCAAGTCCATAAATTGCGTGGCGCACTTTGTTATTGTGGGGTGCCACGATTAAAATTAGTGGCCGACAACTTAGAAATTGCTTTGCAAGATAATGATGCAGATGCTCAGTTACTTTATAACCGATTAATTAGAGAAATGGATAATTTATTAACGGCGAACTGGGAAAAAACGACAATATAATTATTGATATGGAATCTACCTAAACCGTGGGGGTTGTGGTGTAGTACGTACTCGAATATCCTTTTCTTTGACTAACTTTGGCGTTGGACTACCATCTACTACTGTCTTTCGGTATATAGGGAAAAGCCGTGGTGGTGATGGTGGGGTGGCAGTAGATGGGGATGTGGGTGCTGTGCCTGAAATTTCAGCCATAACAGCCGAATGAACCTTTATCATCCGAGGAATAGTGGCGTATGTTGCCCGTTGTCTTTGTAGTGCAACCTCCACATCATCTAGGCTACCATTGGTAACCGCCTTGAATGGAAGCTCTTCTGCATCGATTATAGCTTGTCGGAATGTATGATAGACCACCGTGTCTAAAAGACCAACAGGAACACCAGCTCCTTTGGTTTCAAGTTGTCTTTTTAACTCGTCTATCTTGGCAAGCACTTCTTCTCTCAGTCGGAAATGCTGTTGCAGCAGTAAAAGTAATTGCCTTTGATTGGCAACAATAAGACACATTTTAGTTCCATCACCATCAAAGTAACATAATCCCCTTGCCCTCACACCATACTCTGTTCTTTTGTGCACACTACTGGTAGCACTATAAATGGAGAGGTGCTCATCAACTGGATTTAACATCTTTACATAACCAATCCGTAATTCATTAGGGATACAATCTTTTAAGGCTGGTAAATATTTAGCAGCTCCCATCACGATTTCATCCATAAGCGCCTTTTGGTCCTTATTTGGAGTGCCATCAAGAGTAGGTTCACATACTGCTAAAAATCTTTCATCTGTGGGTTTATTACCCGCTTTAAAGTGCGTTATATTCGTAGCTGGCTCATAGGTTATAATTGCTTTAACTTCTTGTTGCTGAGCAGGTGTATTATCATCTGACGTATCACGTTGGGTCGTAAAAGAACAATGCGCGCCTGGAGTAAAAATACAGGTATTCGCATCACGAAGCTCGGGAGGTAATGTCACCTCTACGCTTGCTTTTACCCGTACATGCATATTATCTGCGGGATTGAAATACCCAATCGTTTGATTAATAGCTTCTGCGCCATTCCAAGCACAATTTATCACTGCGTCGGTAGTATAGGACGTTGTATTGTCCGGCTTGTTGTTATGTGTCACATCTATACTATAAGCAACCGTACCAGGCTGATAGGAAACTCTTTTAACTGCCGTATTTGTTTTAAGAGTTACATTAGGATGAGCTTCTAATTTGTGCTGTAAATAGGCCGTAAAAGCGTTTAGATCAATTTGAGACTCATGCGTTCTAATACCAAGCAATAAATGGGATTCCTCCATACTTCCATCTTCGCGCTTATATAAAACAGTTCTAGCAATATAATCTGGGCAATCTTTTGGCTCTACATATTGAATAAAATCATCTACCTCACCAAACACTTTATTTTCAGGATCGAGATCTACTAATTCTTTATAATAAGCCCTCAGATTTTCAGCAAATTCAATAATCTCCTCTCTTGTTAAACCTAAATCGCTATTGGACATAAAATAATGCATGCCCTGTCGCGAAGGAGCTTTAGGATTATCGATATCAAGGACAAAGGTACCAAATTTACGCATAAAACTAATAGAGCCTAGTAGACACTTTTTAGCAGTATCAAAGTCTTTTGAGTAATGCATGCCTGTATGGAGCTTATTACTAGCAGCCTCACTAGTACTCCCAGGGGGAACCACCCGCTTCCCTTTTTCTATTGCAAGTACTTGATAACCATGCTCGGCCATTTCTAAAGCGGTAATGCTTCCTGAAAGTCCTAAACCCATTACAGCAACTCGAGGTATTGGTAGGCCAGGTCTGAGGTAAGAAGGAGGCGGCACTGAAGTGCCCGCAGCAACACCAATTAATGATTCCTCAACAGGAGTATCTGAGGAAACAGTATTCTTTCTAACTAACATTCTGAAAAAACGAGGAACGTCAACCGTAACGAATTTTGATAATCTACCCAACAAATTTACACGGGGGTTCCTTACGCTATTGCGAGAGAAAGCAGCCATAAAAAACCCCTATAATTTTGCTAAACATAATCAAAGCTAATAGCATTTAAGTTACCACCGTTATAAAAGCTTTGTTATTAATTTGGCTAATTGCTTGAGACTAAACTCATTTGACATCCTGTCGTTGAGCTAATCATGCGTTTTTTAGATACTATCCCTGAATCTACCGTCCGTTGATTATTCCATATTCGCAAACTTTATTCCACTATACACGTAAAGCCCTTTAAATATAAGCCCTCTGGGATCGCAAGTTCTAAAGGATGGTCCGCCCCTTGATATAGCCGATGGATAATATGGGCTTTACGATTAGCATCCAAAGCGGCATCAGCCACCACTTTTTGAAATAACTCTTGGCTGATTAACCCTGAACATGAAAATGTAAATAATAATCCGCCTGGATTTAACAATTTAAAAGCCAGTAAATTAATATCCTTATAACCTCGACATGCTCCATTTAATTGGTGCTTAGCCTCAGCAAATTTTGGTGGGTCAAGCACAATAGCATCAAAGGTCCTACCCTCATCACGAAATTGTCGCAATACTTTAAAGACATCATTTACAATGATATGATGCTGATCTTGCGGCAATTCATTTAAAATAGCATTTTGCTGCATTAAATCGGCCGCATCTTGCGAAGCCTCAATTTGGGTGACCTCTTTTGCCCCTGCTTTTAAGGCAGCCAAACCAAAACCGCCAGTATAAGCAAAACAATTGAGCCATGATTTATTAGCAGCATATTGAGCAACTAGCGCGCGATTTTCCCGTTGATCTAAATAAAATCCCGTTTTATGACCCTTTAAAATATCGACATAAAAACGTAAATTCTCTTCTTGAATTTCTAACAAAGCGGGCGGTGTTTGACCATAAATTACCCCGGCAGTTGGTAATAACCCTTCTTTGCCGCGAACCTCAACATCTGAGCGCTCATATAATCCCTGGCAAGGCATTAACTCAACCAGTAATTCATTAATTGTCTCTTTCCAATAATCACTCCCAGCACTCAGATATTGTACTACGCAATAATCATTATATTTATCGACAATAAGTCCTGGCAATCCATCAGATTCTGCGTTAACCCAACGAAATGATTTAACATGCGCTGGCAATACTTGCTGGCGTAATAGTAACGCTTGTTGTAATTTTCGCTGAAAAAATGATTTATCAATGGGTTCGTTTTGATCAAAAGTCCAAACACGTGCACGAATTTGTGAATCAGGAGAATAGGCTGCTGTTGCTAAATAGCTGCCATCACGATGCAAAATATGAATTGTTTCGCCACGCGCCGGTGCGCCATTTATTTTTTCAATAGCCCCTGAAAAAATCCAAGGGTGATGACGCAGTAAAGATGACTCACGCCCTGTTTTTAAAGTCATTGTTGCAAAGGAAGTACTCATAGCAATGAAGGTCCTGGCAATGACTCCGGTTCTGGTGATTTTGGATTAAACTCACCGCACGATTTTGCAATCATTACGGTTGCTATAGCATTTCCAATAACATTACATATAGTACGCAAATCAGACATAAAACGATCAATACCTAATAATAAAGCTAAACCCTCAAGTGGAATCACATGGCCTGGTAGCGCACTCAATGTGGCTGCTAATGTTACAAAACCAGCGCCGGTTACACCTGCAGCACCTTTTGAGGTAATTAAAATCACCCCTAATAGCAATAGATAATCATAAAAGGTGAAATCTATGCCATAAGCTTGCTGAATGAAAAGTGCTCCTGCTACCACATAAATACCCGTTCCATCTAAATTAAACGAATACCCTGTTGGCAACACAAAGCTCACCACTGATTTTGAACAACCAAAACGCTCTAATTTTACAAGTAGTTGCGGGAATACTGATTCCGAAGAAGAGGTACTAAAAGCTACTAATAATTCATCTTTAATAGACTTAATTAATTGCCACGCGCTAAAACCATAACAGCTCGCCATAATAAATAAAAAGGCAATAAACAATAGCATGGCAATGATAATGCATAGAATTAAATAGCCCAATGGTATTAAAGCAGATAAACCATGATGACCAATTGCTGCAGCTATGGCACCAAATGCTGCTAATGGTGATATCGCTGCTACCATGCCGATAAGATTAAACAGTACTTTATTGGCGCTGGTCAGTAAGGTCAAAATAGGTGCAGCCATTTCCTTTGCGCGCAATAAAGCGATAGAAAGAATTACTGCAAGAAAAATCACCGCTAAAAGATTATGCTCGGTCAATACACCTACCATACTATCTGGCACGATATTTAGCATAAATCCCATTAAATCGCCTTTTGAAGATGCCGTAGCAAAATACTGTGATACATCAGGATGTGTTCCAGCCGTTGTATTAAAACCCGCGCCAGGCTCTAAATAAATCGTTACTGCAAAAGCAATTAAAATGGCAATAGTAGAAATGATTTCAAAATAAACAATGGTACGAACCGCAAGATTACCAATGCCCTTGTCATGACGATGCTGACAAATACCTAAAATTAAGGAAACAAAAATGAGGGGGACAATTACCAATTTGATTAATTTAATAAAGATTGTACTAATAATCTGCAATTGTTTCGCTATTTCAGGGAATAACAAGCCTACTATCACACCTAACGTGATAGCAATAATAACTTGAATAATCAATTGGTTACGTATCAATTGCCATGGGCGGCTTAGAAAATTATTGGTCATGATCCTAAACTCTATGTTAATTAAGCCATTTGTTATACCATATATTGGTCTAAAGTAACCAATATATCCTAATCAGAAAGGCAATGAACATGACATTATCCGTGGTAATTCTCGCAGCAGGCAAAGGAACCCGCATGCGATCCGCATTACCGAAAGTACTCCACCCACTAGCAGGGTACCCTATACTCGATCATGTCATGGCGACAGCGGCCAGGTTAAGCTCAGATGTTTTAGTGGTATATGGTTATGAGGGCGATAAAATTTGTCGTCATCTTGAAAAGACATCCTGCCGCTTGGTAGAACAAAAAAATCCCGCTGGCACTGGTCATGCGGTGTTACAAGCATTACCGATGATAGATTCTCACCAACGTGTCTTGGTGTTATATGGTGACGTGCCTTTGATTAGTACGGCCACTTTACAACATTTTATTGCCAAGGTTCCCATAGATGCTATTGGGTTAATCACTGCTAAAGTAGCTAATCCTAAAGGATTGGGGCGTATTATTCGTAATGATAGCGGTGAAATGCTTGGTGTAGTGGAAGATAAAGATGCCAATTTACAGCAACAACAAATTAATGAAATTAATTCCGGTATTTTATTAGCACCTGCCCATTTATTAGCAGAGTATTTACCGCAAGTTACAGCAAACAATCAACAACAAGAATATTACCTACCTGATATCATTCCCAAAGCATTAGCTGCTGGTTTTCCCGTCATTGCTGAATGTATTGAAGCAACAGAAGAAATTATGGGAATTAATGATAGAGTGCAACTTGCTGAGGCTGAGCGTTATTATCAGCAACAAGCTGCCAAAAAATTACAACTCTCAGGTGTTACCGTAATCGACCCCGCACGGTTAACTATTCGTGGCGTTTTACGCTGTGAAGCCGATGTCACTTTTGATGTAAATGTTATTATTGAAGGAAATGTCACCATTGGCACTGGTTGTCATATTGGCGCACACAGTATTTTACGAAATACAACAATAGGCAATCAGGTTACTGTACATCCTTTTAGTTTAATTGATGGCGCAACCATTGAGGATAACTGCTCTATTGGTCCTTATGCACGTATTCGTCCGGAAACCACTCTTGCTAAAGATGTAAAAATCGGTAACTTTGTGGAAATAAAAAAATCAACGATAGGTGAAGGCTCAAAAATACCCCATTTAAGCTATATAGGTGATGCAATTATTGGACGCTCCGTTAACATTGGTGCTGGAACAATTACTTGCAATTATGATGGTAAAAATAAACATGTTACGACTATCGATGATAATGTTTTTGTGGGCTCTAACAGCGCGCTAGTTGCACCAGTTACTATTGGCGAAGGAGCCACTATCGGTGCTGGATCGGTTATTACACAAAATGCACCCGCAAAACAATTAACATTAACTCGAGCCGCGCAAAAAACGATTGCACGATGGCAACGAGAAAAAGAAGATCACTAAGAGGTAATTATTATGTGTGGTATTGTTGGTGCAATAAGTCAACGCCCCGTTGAGTCTATTTTAATCGAAGGATTACGCCGTCTTGAATACCGCGGTTATGATTCTGCTGGTATTGTCATGTTTGATGAAAAACAACAATTTGCTCGTCTTCGTGTTGCAGGTAAAGTGCAACAATTGCACGATTTAGTGGAAAAAAACAACTTGCGTGGATTTGTGGGTATTGCTCATACCCGTTGGGCAACACATGGTGAACCCAATGAGCGCAATGCGCACCCTCATTTTTCTGGTGATAAAGTGGCTGTTGTTCACAATGGTATCATTGAAAATCACGATAAATTGCGTGAACAATTAGTAAAACGCGGCTATGAGTTTAACTCCGATACCGATACTGAAGTTATCGCCCATTTAATTGACTATGAAATATCCCAAGGCCATTCTTTTTTACAAGCTGTACAAAAAAGTGCAAAACAACTAGAAGGTGCTTACGCTCTTGGTATTTTATGTGCCAATAATCCCAACGAATTTATTGCTGTGCGCGCTGGAGCGCCTTTAGTAATTGGGCTTGGTTTTGGTGAAAATTTTTATGCTTCTGATTACTTGGCACTATTGCCCGTTACACAACGCTTTATTAATTTAGAAGATGGTGATATCGCCTATCTCACCAAAGATAATGTTATTATTTATAATAAAGAAGATACTGAAGTTAAACGCGAACAAAAACATGTATTACCGACGCAAGATGTCGCTGATAAAGGCACATTCCGCCATTATATGCAAAAAGAAATTTTTGAACAGGCTGATGCCATTCGCCTTACGTTGGCAGGTCGTTTTGCTCAGGGTAAATTACTGGAAAATGAACTGCTCGGACCCAATGCGGCAAATATTTTAGATGCTGTTCAAAACATCCATATTATTGCCTGTGGCACCAGCTATCATGCAGGATTAATAGCACGCTATTGGTTAGAGCAAATTGCTGGCATTACTTGTAACGTAGAAGTAGCGAGCGAATTTCGTTACCGTAATCCTGTCGTGCCTCGCAATACTTTATTTATTGCTATTTCACAATCGGGTGAAACGGCAGATACCTTAGCAGCGGTACGACAAGCGAAAACCTTAGGTTATCATTCTATTTTAACCATTTGTAATGTTGCTGAAAGCGTGATGGTGCGTGAATCGGATATTGTTGCATTAACGCATGCGGGTCGTGAAATTGGGGTTGCGTCTACTAAAGCATTTACGACTCAACTTTGCGTATTATTAATGCTGACCTTATTATTTGGTCGCAATCGCCTATTAACTGCTGAAAAAGAACGCGAAATTATCCAACAATTACAAGAATTACCTGCTCGTTTAAATCAAGTATTAAATTTGGATGATGCCATTAAATCATTAGCTCATCGTTTTGCTAATAAAAATCATACGTTATTTTTGGGACGTGGCACGCAATTTCCTGTGGCATTGGAAGGTGCTTTAAAATTAAAAGAAATTTCTTATATTCATGCTGAAGCCTATCCAGCGGGTGAATTAAAACATGGTCCTTTAGCATTAGTGGATAAAGAAATGCCCGTGATTGTAGTTTTGCCTAATAACCATTTATTAGAAAAAGTAAAATCCAACATCCACGAAGTACGCGCACGTGGTGGCGATATTATCGTCTTTGCCGATCAACATGCTGATATCACCAGCGCACCTGGCATCACCGTACTCGATATGCCCTCAACCCCCGATATCCTATCCCCCATTATATACACCATCCCCTTACAATTACTCGCCTATCACGTCGCCGTCCTAAAAGGCACCGACGTCGACCAACCACGCAACCTAGCAAAATCTGTAACCGTAGAATAATTTTGTATACAAACCCCTCTCCCCTTGTGGGAGAGGGAAATGCAAGCGCCAGCTTGCGAGGGTGAGGGGTGGAACGTGGCACTTAACCTCTTCAATGCCTTGCAGCCTTTTTAGATCGCTCCAATCTGAAAGATCGCACTGAGAAGGGAGTTTACTTATCCAAAAACGCCGTGAATCCATCCCTGGAGGCTCGTCTGCCGCATCCCTGCAGCCTGAGGGATCGACCCGTTTTTGTTGAAATTTACTGGCTCCCGGATAATAACAGCCACTAAATTCGTGCTACGCACTCATTAAGTGGCTGTTATTATCCGGGAACCGAAGACCAGATATCGATGCACGGTTCCCGGAATTGTAGTGTATCTTAGTGAGCGTAGCGAACTTAGATACGCTTAATATCCGGGATCCAGACGATCTGATTTCAGTCAACAAAACGAATCGATTCCTCAGCCCTGCGGCAGACGTTTTGTATAAGTAACCTCCCTTCTCAGCGCTTGATGCTTTGTTTAGTTTTTTTGGACTAGTTATAACTTTTGTTAGAAATAACGAACAAATTTGATAGACATAGCGAACAAAAAATTATTAAAATTTTACAAGGGAATATATTTTCTTGCTATTCATCTAATTAAATACAACTAAAAGTTGTAATTTATAACAAAAAATTTCAAAATGAGGTAAAATAAAATATCAGCACCTAAAAACTATCTCGATGATGCGGCACCCCACCTTTTAGCACTTTACACAAACGATGCGTCCCGATCTCATGCACTAACTGCGCAGGTGACTCAATATCCCATAAAGCAATATCAGCCATTTTGCCGACGCTTAATGAACCATAATTTTCATCCATAGCTAATGCTCTTGCAGCATAAATCGTTACACCTAATAGTGCCTCATCTGGGGTTACATTGAATAATACGCAAGCCATATTAACCGCTGTTAATAATGATGCAAGCGGTGAGGTGCCAGGATTATAATCAGTGGCGATAGCAAAGGGGACTTGGTATTGGCGTAATAAGTTGATAGGCGGTTTTTGGTGTTGCTGTAAAAAATAATAAGCACCGGGTAATAATACGGCGGTGGAATTAGCTTGAGCTAAGGCGGCAATATCTTCTTCTGTTGCGTATTCTAGATGATCGGCTGAAAGAGCGTGGTGGCGGGCAGCTAATTGGGTGCCGCCGTAGGCAGATAATTGTTCAGCGTGTAATTTAATGGCAAAGCCATAGCATTTGGCGGTTTGAAATATTTTTTCTATTTGTTTTGGGGAAAAAGCAATTTTTTCACAAAAGCCATCAATAGCATCAGCTAATTGTAATTGGGAGATGGTAGGGATTATTTTTTCGCAGATATAATCGATATATTCATCTTGGCGTCCTGCAAACTCAGGAGGAATAGCATGGGCGGCAAGTAATGTTGTTTTAATAGTTACGGGGAAATCATCAGCTAATTGGTGGGCTACTTGTAGGATTTTTATTTCAGTATCAAGATCTAAACCGTAACCTGATTTAATTTCAACAGTAGTAACACCTTCTTGCAATAAACAGCGTAAGGATTTTGCCGCAGCGCTATATAGTTCTTGGGAAGAGGCAGCGCGGGTTCTTGCTACAGTTGATAAAATGCCACCGCCTTGTTGTGCAATATCATTATAACTTAAGCCAGCTAAGCGTTGAGCAAATTCATCGGAACGTTGCCCACCATAAATTAAATGGGTATGACAATCAATAAGCCCTGGTGTCATCCAAAGCCCTTTTGCATCATGTACGGTGGTGGTTAAGGATGCGTAACCCGTTGGTAAATCACTCATTCTACCTAACCAGGCAATACGCCCATCTTTAATAGCTAAAGCACCATCTAAAAGATAGCCATGTGCCATCGTCATAGTGGCTAAATGCGTATTGATCCACACAGCGTCCCACAGTGGTATTTGCATAAAAAATCCGTTTTGTGATGAGTGCTGAAATGAGTATATCACTTAACAATATTGTATACACTCTGCTACCAAAAGCGCAGCCAATTTAGCAGTACTTTGTTGTTGATCATAGGGCGGGGATAATTCAACCACATCAAGGCTTACTACGCGTTTGGTATTTAACAAGTGGCGAATTAAAGGTAATACCTGATGTGGCCATAATCCAGCAACTTGCGGCGCGCTTACTCCAGGGGCCACACTTAAATTAAATGCATCTAAACAAATAGTCAAATAAATAGGTGTTTTGTCTTTTAATAATCGCTGCAATGAAAATTCCTCCATAAAAGGAATGCCGCTGTGAATACTATCAGCATAAACGTAGTGTACTTGCAACTCATCGGAACGCATAAATAATTGCGTGGTATTAGCATAACGCTGAATTCCATAGCAAGTATAATCAAAAGGAATTTGGTATTGTTGACAATATTGAGCAATTTGCCAAAAAGAAGTACCTGAAGTACTTATTCCATCTTCAGGTATATCTCGTAAATCAAAATGGGCATCAATATTACATATTGCTACCTCACTATGACCACTTTGCGCCAATCCCTGAAAATGCCCCCAAGCTGTTTCATGGCCACCACCAATCACAATAGGGAAAATATGCTGTGATAATAAAAAATGCACCATATCAGCCAAAGCTTGTTGTGCTTTTGGTAATTGACCATCAACGGCGACAATATCACCTACATCAAGTAATATTCGGTCATAACGATGATACGCCAGTGAGCTTAATGCTTGCCGTAAAGCAAGAGGACCTTGTCTTGCACCGACTCGTCCTTGATTACGACGTATTCCCTCATCGCAACAAAATCCAACGAGTGCAATCAACGGCTTATTAAATGAAGGTAATGGTTGGCGTAGATCAATACAATGAACCTGTTGATGAAATCGCTCAGGAAGAGCGTTAAGATCAACGCGACCAGTCCAGTGTTGCGTATTAGGTGGTTGATAAGAGTTGCGCCATGTGATCATTATGCATCATCTTGTTAGGCTTTTATAAAGTGAGTGTAGTTAAAGTTTCCCACCTTTGCTAGCTATACCCGTCGCCAATGAATTTGCAGCAGCGACGGGTATACCACTTCCCCATTTATCACTAGCTAGCGTATACTAGGCGCAAACCTCTAGCCTAGGACCAAGGAGAGTCTATGAATAGCACTTTCATACAAGCGGCTCAATTTTTAATTGAGGTGCTTGTTGGCATGTACTTATTTGCAGTTATTTTACGTTTTTTATTGCAATTGGTACAAGCTAGCTTTTACAACCCATTATCTCAATTTGTGGTTAAACTCACTAATCCTGTGCTGTTACCACTACGACGCATAATTCCAGGATATGGTGGGATTGATGTGGCATGCATTGTGTTGATGTTTTTAGTGGAAATTATTAAATATGTGCTGCTGTTTGGATTATTGTATCGTACTGTACCTAGTGCAGGAGGCGTATTGTTGTTATGTGTAGCTGATTTAGCACAACAATTTTCCAATCTTTATTTTTTCGCTATTTTACTTATTGTCATTCTCAGTTGGATAAACACCAATTCCTATAATAATCCTATTACGGAATTACTCTACAAGATTACAGCGCCCATTTTACGTCCTCTTCAACGGGTGTTGCCGGTTATCGCCGGTTTTGATTTATCGCCACTGTTTGCATTAATTGCTTTAAAATTACTTGATATTTTAGTGCTAAATCCTTTTAGCCAATATGCAAATTTTATGATGTTTAGCCATTTAAAATAGAGGTTCCTCATGATTTTTAGCATGACAGCTTATACCCACCAAGAGCACCAAGATGAAAATGGTGTATTAAGTTGTGATATTCGCGCATTAAACCATCGCTATCTGGAAGTTAATTTAAAATTACCTGACGGTCTTAAAGAATGTGAGCCCCTTATTCGTGATGCCATTCGTACGCAAATTAAGCGCGGTAAATTAGAGGTTAGTCTTTATTATCACCCTAGCGCACCAACCACGTCTCTTACGATTAATGATATATTGGCGACACAACTCGCAGAAGCGGCTAAGACACTGACCACCATTTTCCAAACACCACTGCAATTGAATGCAACAGACTTATTAAAATGGCCCGGTCTTTTAACTACAACCGAAAAAAACCACAATTTAGTTGATATTGCACTACAATTGATGAATACCAGTCTAGTTGCACTCAACGAATCGCGACAACGTGAAGGACAATGTTTACAAGCATTTATTAGCGAACGATTAAACGATATCGAACAGATTGTTCAAGATTTAAAACCCCATCAAAGTACCTTAGTCGCAGAACAACGCCAACGGTTATTGGATCGCATTCAAGAGGTTGGCGTTAGTGTAGAACAGAATCGTTTAGAACAAGAATTAGTATTATTTGCTCATAAAACCGATATCGCTGAAGAAATAAGTCGTTTGCTCATTCACATTGATGAGGCAAGACGTTTACTCGACAGTGAAACACCGGTTGGTAAAAAATTAGATTTTTTATTGCAAGAGTTAAATCGGGAAGCCAATACACTCGGATCAAAAGCAGCCAGTTTACGCATTACTGCTGTTGCTATTGATTGCAAAGTATTACTTGAACAAATACGAGAACAAATTCAAAACATAGAATAAAAATTACCTTGACGGAACAACGCTATGACAATTTTAGGCAATCTTTATGCTATTTCAGCACCATCAGGCGGTGGAAAAACCAGCTTGGTACAGCGATTATTAACGCGAGTTGATAGTATTCAAGTCTCTGTTTCGCATACGACACGACCAAAACGATCACGTGAAGTTGATGGTAAAGATTATTATTTCATTGACGAAAAACAATTTTTATACATGTTGGCAGAGAATACCTTTATTGAACACGCTAAAGTATTCGATCATTATTATGGCACTTCAAAAAACTGGTTGGAAGAAACTCTACGACAAGGTATTGATGTCGTACTGGAAATTGATTGGCAAGGCGCCGCCCAAATCCGCAAGTTAATTCCTAAAACGGTAGGCATTTTCATTCTCCCTCCCTCACGCGAAACACTAGAAAGCCGTTTACGACATCGTGGCCAAGATAGTGATGCGGTGATAGCAGGAAGATTAAATAAAGCTAGCGAAGAAATATCGCACTTTGGTGAATATGATTATTTGATTGTTAACGACGATTTTGATAGAGCTGTGCAGGATTTAACAAGTATTGTATTAGCAGAACGGTTAAAGACGGAAAAACAACAAATAAAACAGCAGGATTTATTAAAAGAATTCATCAAAACCTCAGTTTAATCAAAAAACTGACAAGGAATAATAGATTGAAATCTCTACAAGCTCAAAACATACAAGGGAATATAAATAAGGAATCCTTTATCCTTATTTCTTTAATATTTATACTGGCAATAGTTTCTTGTATGGTGATTTATACTAAAAAATATAACGGTCCCCCAATCCGATCAGATGGCTTTGGTTATTACTCCTATTTGCCTTCTTTATTTATTGATCATGATCTTAGCTTTAAAACTCCAATTGAAAATCTACAGCCGACCACTCCTCCCAGAACATATGGGCTAAATGTATTCCAAGAAACTAGCAGATATATAAATAAATATACTATAGGCACAGCAGTTCTTGAGTTGCCCTCCTACCTCATCGCTACAGCCATAACAAAGGTATTACAATTAGACAACAATGGTTACTCGCCCACTTTTCAATATGCCAATACATTGTCAGCAATAATTTATTTTTGTATTGGATTATTAATTATTTACAGACAACTGCGCAAACGATTTACATTGTTCATATCGGTAGCTTCGCTACTACTCCTCGTCTTTGGTACCAATCTATTTCATTATTCTACCTATGATGCTTCTTTCTCACATGTATACTCATTTGCCACCTTTTCTGTACTTTTATACTACCTCCTTAAATACCAAGAGGATGAAAATAAATCTCACTCGTTGAAAATCAGTTTTATATTGGGCTTAACAGTGGGCATGATTGGGTTGTTACGGGTGCCTAATGTCACAGTAGCGCTGATTCCTGCCGTATTATTTATGGCCTCTTATCAAAAGAACAGAAATTTCGCAATGCTTGTTAAAGAATCAGCTTTATTTTTATTGGCTGCCACTTTAGTATTCTCACTTCAAATGATGTGTTGGAAGTATGCCACTGGCCACTTCTTCGTAAATTCTTATCTCGATGAAACATTTAATTGGTCAAACCCACAATTTGTTAATTTTCTTTTTAGTGTGCAAAAAGGCTTGTTTTTCTGGGCCCCTTCGCTTTTTATCGCTGTTTTAGGATTGGTTCTACTAATTAAAAAAGAATTTATTATGGGCCTAGCTATAAGCGCCTTTATGTTAATCAACATATATGTCTGCTCAAGCTGGTGGGCATGGAGTTATGGGCACGGCTTTGGCAGCAGACCGTTCGTTGATGTGCTGCCTTTATTAGCAATTCCCTTAGCCTTAGGGACACAATATATAGCAAACAAAATCGGTACACGCACAGTTGCCTTGCAATATTTAGCACTCATGGTATGGAGTTGCACCTTGATGATTTCCTATTGGCGGCGCTTAATCCCAGGAGATGGCACATCTCTGGAAACCTTTAAGCAGTTGATCATACGTTTTTTGGATTTTTGATGCAGTTACCCCGCCAGTTTTTATACGGCAAATAGCCTATCCCTCGACCAACAGGAGGGATAGATTATTATATTGCACTTGCACAAACACCCTATTTTTCGGTAAACTGAAAGATTATAAGCATCAAGTAAAAATGGGGTAAAAAATGGCTCGAGTAACTGTTGAAGATTGTTTGGATAATGTTGATAACCGCTTTCAACTCGTGATGGTAGCCACTAAAAGAGCGCGTCAATTGGCCAACGGCAGCGTTGAGCCACTCGTAGATTGGGAAAATGACAAACCAACCGTCGTTGCCCTGCGTGAAATTGCCTCTGGTGCCATCAATCGTGATTACCTCGATACTCCTGATGAGCCGGTTGCTAAAAAGCCACAAACTACCTTGTTAACGGATGATGAGTTAGTTAGTACCCATTTGTACGGTACTAGCGTTGATATACAAGACACTGAAAACCTAACCCCACACGAACCCCTTGACGAGTAACCATCGCAGCAATTACTTCTTATGGGACTAGAGGCAAGGGAGAGGCGGGCATGTTCGAATTTACCGATTTGCGTGATGAACTTGCCCTCTATCTGAATGAAGAACAAGTTACCGCTGTTGCCAATGCTTATCTTTATGCCGCTAAAGCGCATAAAGGCCAAAAAAGACGAACCGGCGAAGATTATATTACCCATCCTTTAGCTGTAGCACGTATTTTATGTGATATGCGCATGGACCATGAAAGTATCATGGCCGCCATGTTGCATGACGTTCTTGAAGATACCACTGTATCCAAAAGCATGTTAGCGAGCCAATTTGGCCCGGCTGTTGCTGAGCTTGTTGATGGCGTCAGTAAATTAACCCAAATTAAATTTGAAAACCGCGTCGAGGCCCAAGCCGAAAATTTCCGAAAAATGCTATTAGCCATGTCACGCGATATTCGCGTTATTTTGGTCAAACTTGCCGACAGATTACATAACATGCGCACCTTAGGCGTCATGCCAGTAGAAAAACGCCGTCGCATCGCAAGGGAAACATTAGAAATTTATGCGCCTATTGCCAATCGTCTTGGTATGAATAATTTTCGTATTGAATTTGAAGACTTAGGATTTTCTACGCTTTTTCCTCTGCGTAGCCGCACCTTAAAAGAATCCATTCGCAAAGCACGCGGTAATCGTAAAGAAATTATGCGGATGATTGAAACTACATTGCGCCAAGGATTACAAAAACATAATTTCCCACCGGATGCGGTACGTGGTCGAGAAAAACATTTATACAGTATCTATAAAAAAATGCGCCACAAGCATGTCGCATTTTCACAAATTATGGATTTTTATGCTTTTCGTATTTTAGTCGACGATGTAGATAGCTGCTATCGCGCATTGGGATTAATTCATCAACTTTATAAACCCGTTCCTGGACGTTTTAAAGATTATATTGCTATCCCGAAGGCTAATGGTTATCAATCATTACACACGACGTTATTTGGTCCTTATGGCGTACCGATTGAAATTCAAATTCGCACACATGAAATGCATCATATGGCTGAACAAGGTATTGCGGCACACTGGCTTTATAAAACACCAGAATCCAGCATTACCGAAGCACAAGCAAGCGCTAGAACGTGGTTGAAAAATTTATTGGATATGCAAAAAAGTGCAGGTAATTCTGTTGAATTTATGCAAAACGTTAAAATCGATTTGTTCCCTGATGAGGTTTATGTATTTACGCCAAAAGGCGATATTATGGAGTTACCCGCTGGCGCTACGGTCGTAGATTTTGCTTATGCTGTGCACACGGATGTGGGAAATCACTGTATTGCTGCTCGTGTTGATCGGCAATCAGCACCATTAAGTACCATTTTGGAAAATGGCCAAACGGTCGAAATTGACAGAGATAAAGAGGCCATGCCAAATCCAGCGTGGCTTTCTTTTGTTGTATCGGGTAAAGCCCGCAGTAATATTCGGCATTTTTTGAAAAATCAACAACGTACCGAATCAATTGTTCTTGGCCAACGTTTATTAAATGCGGCTTTAGCTGATCATCAATTATCCACTGAAAATATTTCACCTCTTGCTATTCAACATTTATTACATGAATTATCACTGCAATCATTTGATGAATTACTAGCTGATATTGGCATGGGCAATCGTACCGGTGTTTTAGTAGCCAGACGATTACGCGAATTACAAGGCGCCAAATTATCACCAACAACTGCTTTAAAAACTCCATCGGCTACTAGCCCGCTGGTTATTAAAGGCACGGAAGGCATGATGATTAATTTTGCTACCTGTTGTTGGCCTATTCCAGGTGATCCGATTGTGGGTGTAATAGGTTCAGGTCAAGGATTGACGATTCATATGGAAGGATGCAAAGAATTAAATGCAATTCGCCGTCAAACTGAAAAATTTGTACCCGTTTGTTGGGAAGAGGGAATGATTGGAACATTCCAAGTTAAATTATTTATTGAAACCCTTAATCAACGCGGTGTACTTGCAACCATCACATCAACTATTGCAGAATCTGCCAATATTAATTCTATTCAAAGCCAAGATAAAGATGAACATTATAGTCTAGTAACGCTTATTATTTCTGTGCAAAATCGCGTTCATCTTGCCCATATTATGCGTCGGTTACGAACCATTAAAACCATTACTAAAATTACTAGAGCACATTAATATGACCTTAACTAAAATTACCACAGATAAAGCTCCTGCTGCTATCGGCCCTTATTCTCAAGCAATACAAGCAGGACATTTTGTCTTTTTATCAGGACAAATTCCTTTAATCCCTGAAACGATGCAATTAGATGATGCCTCTTTTGAACAACAAGTGCACCGCGTCATGACCAATCTACAAGCGGTTGCAAAGGCTGCGGGTGGCGATTTATCCCAAATAGTAAAATTGACTATTTACTTAACCGATTTACAAAACTTTGCCACCGTTAATACCATTATGGAGCAATACTTCTTAACCCCATACCCAGCTCGTGCTACTATTCAAGTGGCGGCATTGCCAAAAGGAGCTGGTATTGAAATAGAGGGAATGATGATGCTTGCCGATATAAAACAATAACTGAGGTGTCTTATGCTAAATAAACTATTATCTGGACTAACTATTCTATCCGCGGTTGTTTTACTGGCCAGCTGTAATTACCAAACAACAAGCGAAGTTTCTCATAAAACGGTTGCCATCACCTCAAAAAACGCGCCAGCAACCAATTTGCCCCTCTCGCAAGCGATGCGCAATGGTAATTTAGTGTTCCTATCAGGCCAATTAGGCTTTGCACCTGGTACGATGACACTAGAAGCCTCATTTGAGGCAGAAGCCAGTCGCGTATTTACTAATTTACAAGCCGTTGCAAAAGAAGCCGGTGGTGATTTATCTGATATGGTTAAATTAAACATTTATTTGACCGATTTAAATAATTTTGAAACCGTTAATAAGGTTATGCAGCAACATTTTACTGCACCTTATCCTGCACGTACTACAATTCAAGTAGCGGCATTACCAAAAAATGGTAATATTGAAGTAGAAGGGATTATGGTATTGACGGATTAATACTCACATGGGGTGCATTATGCGATATATCAAAGGACTGGGAATTATTACTGTTGGCCTTTTACTATCTGGCTGCGCAGCATCTTCCTCTACTTATATCCAAGATGATCAAGATAATCCCCCAGAAAATGCCGTTGAAGGCCATGTCATACCTACAAAAGATGAAGTACAAACCTATGAAGAGGAAGTCTACCACCCCAGTTTATCTCTAGCACAAGCCAATAACGAGGATGGGAGTGACGCCTATTTATCGCCTAACGCACTGCTTTATATAAAAACCTTACGTCAAGAAGCAGCTAATGGCGATAGTAAAGCAGAAGCAGAACTAGGTGATATTTATTTTGCAGGAATTACTCTTCCGGTTAATCTAGAATTAGCTGCCAATTGGTATTTATTAGCGGCACAACACGGTGATCCTTACGCTGCCTATACTTTATCATTCCTCTACCATAATGGTTGGGGTGTAAAACAAGACACTGCTTTAGCGAATCATTGGCGCCGTCAAGCTGATCAAGCACACAATAAAGCCGTTGCACAACGGGAAATTGCTGAGCGCTATGCGACATTTGATAGCCGTTGGTACGATGTCGATGAAGCTATCGCTTGGTACAAATTAGCAGCAGAGGAAGGTGATGTTAAATCACAACTTGCTTTAGGGGATATATACCGTGACGGTTTGCAAGCTCCACCGGATTATTTTACCGCGTTAAAATGGTATGGAAAAGCTGCTGACAAACGCTCAAGTCAAGCTGCCTATAATATTGCGCAGCTCTTTTTATATGGACATGGCGTTGAAAAAGATCAAAAAACCGCTCTGCAATGGATGGAACGTTCCGCACGAGCAGGATATATTCCTGCACAATATGCTTTGGCAGAAATGTATTATCTTGGTGAAGGTGTAAAAAAAGATAATACAATGGCGTATGCTTGGTGGAAAATTGCTACAAACCGCCAACCTAACGGGGCAATTAGCGAAAAAATCGCTGTCATGGCAAAAAACTTTAAACCCGCTGAATTAACACACGCGTTGGAGCTTGCTGATAAGCTCGATAGAAGTTATTAATTTGTTACTATGCTCCTCTCATTTACACCTGTTATAATGGGAGCATGGAGAGGATGAAAATCCTAAGATTTTTTGATTTGGTGTCCGCTGCTACGTTCGATAAGGCCATAGTGCTTTGAGCCGATAATCTTCTATCAGGGACTCAATGTTGTCGGTTAGGTGTGCAAGCCCAACTTGAATTGGGAAGCCTAAATAACCGCTCCGAGACCCACTTGAACTTCCGGGTTCAAGCATAAGCCGACACCGGCGATGTGGAGGACACCATCCTTTTTCTCTAGTACTATTGTAGTTAAGATCATGGATAAATACCGCCAACAAATCATTGCTCAAAGACAAGCATTAAGTGAGCAACAAAAACACCAATTTGGAAAGGTGGTTTGCGACCATTGGTTAAGCACGTATGCAAATATGCCGCAAAGTCTTCATATTGGATGCTATTTAGCGGTGCGAGGAGAGGTGAGCACTAACAGCATTATTGAGCAGCTCATCGCGTTAAAACACCATTGTTATTTACCACGACTTGCCGATCAGGTGTCAAATAGTATGGTTTTTGCAAGTTATACTCCAGGCGATAAATTGGTACAAAACGACTACCATATTTTTGAACCATTACCTCATACCCCCGTTATTCACCCTGCAGAATTAGATATGGTATTAGTTCCATTAGTACTGTTTGATGCTAACGGCCATCGTGTGGGAATGGGCTGCGGATATTATGACCGTACATTTTGTTTCCTACAGCAAATACCAAGAGCGAAAAAGCCTGTATTAATTGGTCTTGCTTATTCCTGGCAGGAAATAGAGAAGATTATGGCGGATCCTTGGGATGTGTCATTGGATGGAGTTATTACGGAATTAGGGATTAAAAGGTTTTAGATTAAGGTTTTTCTTAAAGATCCTACAAAGCCCTCTCCCGTGCGGGAGAGGGCGGGACTGACGCTGCAGCTTTACTACTTATTAAAATATCCCAGCAATTGATTGAGCTAATCCAGTGCTAACACCTGCAGTTGCTTCTTGTACCGTTAAATTAACCTTATTCGCCGTACTAACTACACGGGTTTGATACTGTTTCCATTGACTCTCTTCTTTATAAGAAGTAGAGGTAGAACCGCTTGTACCTTGCTTTAAATTATGTTGACTAGAGGCACTTACATTACCCCCTCCAACACGCTCTGAAACCTGCAGATCAGTTACCATAGTAAATGCATTATCTTTTACTAATGTATTTGCTAAATAACCAATAGCCGCACCAGCTAATGCGCCACCAATTAAAGCGTCGCTATGACCACCCGCTAATGCACCTACTCCGGTACCAATTAAACCACCGATTGCCGCGCCACCATAACCACTTGATAAAAATTTATCTATTGTCTCTTTATCTGCTTCTCCAACTTGTAATACATTTGCTTGCAACATATATTGCGCTTGAGCGGGATCTTCCACTATGCGGTAACCTCTTTGCTCCAAGGTAGAGCGAATCATAGGCTCGAGATTTAAATTAGGTTGGCCTGAGGTATTGCGTACTTGCACAAGAACAGTCCTTTTTTCAGGAGCAACAGGCTCTAGAAAAATGCTGGAACTCATTTTTGTTTCAACATTTAAGTTGTCGCTAGTTAATGCAGCATCAGTCGCAGCACAACCGGATAAAAAAGCCAGAAAAGACAACCCAATTACACCATTTAGTAAACGCTTTAGCATAGAGAAATCCTCATAAGAAAGATAAAAGCTACGAGGGATTATAACAATAATTACTGGGAAGAAGAATATTTAAAGAAGCCAAGCTGAGAATAAAATTGTAACTGTTTGTAACAAGTATTATTACTTCCCTAACTGTTTCTAAAGAATGACTTTCATCAGCTATTATTTAGATAGGGATTATCAAAAAATTTCAAGGGATAACACCATGCTGGATGAATTTCGTGACTCAATGGAAAAATTAGTGCCATTTACTCGTTTATTGGGGATTAAAATAATAGAGCTTTCCGGAGGGGGTGCTAGTATCACTTTCCCTATGCAGGACAATTTAATTGGCAATACATTGACGTCCCGTTTACATGGTGGTGTTATTGCAACAGCCATTGATACCGCGGGCGGATTAGTTGCGATGGCACATGTATTTGTACAGCATAGTCATTTACCAAGAGAAACTTATGTAGCCCATATTAGTAAAGTCGCAACCATTGATTTACGCATAGATTATCTTAACCCTGGCAAAGGCGAGCTATTTCAAACTGATGCCAAACTCATACGTGCTGGTAAACGTATTGCCACCATCCAAATGTCGTTAAAAAATGAAAAAGACACTTTGATTGCTATCGGGATTGGCAGTTTTATGGTTGGAACTTAATGAGATTTAATGAGACTTTGGAGAGGAAGGCCGGTTGATTGCCAATTAATATAATAATTGGCAATCAACCTATGCCCTAGAGAGCAATAATTATGCAGCGCTCTTACGAGGACGACCACGACCGCGTTTAGCACCGGCAGCAGCTGGTTTAGATGCTTTTTTTGCTTTAGTAGCAGCTGGACGACCACGTTTAGCAGTTGTTGCTTTTGCTGTTTTAGCTTTAGCTGGACGACCGCGTTTAGCAGTTGTTGCTTTTGCTGTTTTAGCTTTAGCTGGACGACCACGTTTAGCGCCTGCTTTTTTAGCTGTTGCTTTCTTTGTCTTGGTTACTTTCTTAGCAGCGCCTTTACCTAAGGATACTAATGCCGCACCAATTTTGTTTAGCTCTTTTTGTAAAGCCGCAACTGCTGCTGTTAAATGAGCATGTGTTAATGTTTTTGCCATGTTAATCTCCACTATTTTAAAAGGAAAATATTTGGTTTTCGGGGATTATTCGTAGTGAATATCCGTTGCTTCCGTCAACTTTAACCAAAAAACCATCTTGAGCCAATGCTACCATACTTTTTTAAAAAAAAACACCAACCTAATTATTACACTATTTTTTTTTATTAACAATATATAATAGCCCAACAATTGGATGATTTTGCTGCGTTCTTATTATAGCTGATTCATGCTGGTAAACCGATAATTGGCATTGTTCCAGTACGGCTTTAATATAATCATCGCTGTGTGCAAAACGCCCTGATGACAATAATTGATATCCTAAATCTCCTTGCTCTACATTAAAAACAAGCAATCCCTCATCAGAAAGTAACCGCGCGCATTGAGCGATAATCAGCTGCAAATCACCACTATAAACAAATGTATCAGCAGATAAAATGATGTCAAACACTTGTGATTGATTTGTCAAAAAAGTTAACAAATTGGCCTGGCGCAATTCATCATAAATTCCTTTACCACGCGCTATTGCAAGCATACGCGCCGATAAATCGACACCTACTAAATGATTCGCTTTATTACGGAAATAATGTCCGCTTAAGCCGGTACCACAACCTAAATCCAAAATGCGATAGGTGGTATTATTTTCTGTGGAAACCACTCTATCTAGTAATTGACGTAATTGTTGAGGGACTTGATAAGATAAATCTGTTACTAAATGACGATCATAATAAGCCGCATAACTATCAAATAAATTGGCAATATAATCATCAGGTGCACAATCAAATGAACCGCCTTTGGTAAGAACTGCTAACAAGTAACGTAATGAGGCATTATCTGGCTGTAAATTCAGCGCTTGATGGCAGTGTAAAATGGCCTGCTCCGTATCTTGTTTATTTTTATAATGAAGCACCAACTGGTAGTGGGCAGCAAAACAGCTCTCATCATAAGCTAATGTTTGGTTGAAGTAATTAATAGCACCCTGCTCGTCTTGCTGGTACTCAGCAATAATACCTAAATTGTAGTAAGCATCGGCAAAATCCGACTGGTATTTTATGGCTTTTTCAAAATAGTCTTGTGCTGTTTTTATATCTTGTTCATAAAGCGCCAATACACCAAGGTTATAATAAACCTGCGCATCATCCTTTTTTTGGGAAAGGAAAACTAAAAATTGAGATTTTGCTTGGGGGTAATCCCCTGCGCTCATCAGAGTGCAGGCTAATAAATGACGCGCATCCAAATGGTTAGGAAGAGCCACAACGACTTGCTGTAATAAATAAACAGCCTCACCAAAACCCGTATCGGTATTTAATAAAGCAATGCTAAGGTTATATTGAATAATTGGCTGTTGTGGGCTGTAGCGTAATGCTAATCGATAATGGGCAATAGCGCTTTGCCATTGTGTTAATTGGGCGTATAAATTAGCGAGATTATAGTGGCTCTCCACATGCTCGGGCAGCTCTTGTAATATCGCTAAGTAATCGTGTTGTGCACCGGTTAAATCGCCTTGTTGGTGTTTATGAACTGTTGCGGCAAAACGTTGGGTGATATCCATATGGTTTTTTATCCCTCAAAAAAAACGCCCGACTAGCGGGCGTTTTGTTGATGCTTTTGAAAAGCGGTTGATTACCTTCCCATCGGGTTAGGTTTAGGCGTAGGGCGTTGGCCTGGTTGTGGGCCTTTGTTCTCTGCAGCTGCCTTTGCTGCTTGAGCAGCTTCTGCCGCTTGGGTTTGAATTTGGCTTGCAAGCACGTTTACCAATGAAGTATCGGTTTTACCCTTAAGATTAAATAATGCAAGAGCATCTTTAATATCCATACCATTAGCCACGTGTTGAGCTGCCGCAGCTCGCCCTGCAGATTTAATTTGAGCATTTTGTATTTGTTGAGGAGTGAGAGGTTTTGTCGTTGCACTTGAGGTTGCAGCCTCAGCCATTTCAACCCCTTTTTCCTTTTTTAACCAACTTTTAAGCTTACTAAGAAGCTCTGGGCCCACATTGCTTAAGAAATCTTGCAATGCTTCTTTCTTGCCTCTAACAGCTTTAATATTTGATTCAGGATGAGGCGATGTTTTACGCGCATCATAAACTTTGGCCATAACTTTCTCCAAACTCCACCAATAAATTCTACTTAAGCTTTTAAGCTCATACTGGGAATATACCAAGTTGTTCAACTGATGTCAACAGTTATTTAGGTCTTACCAGGACTTTAGTTAAGTATAGCTATTTCATCTCACAATCTCCCATTTTCTTCCAAACCTGATAGAATCAGAAAAACTACCGGAAATTCGATAAGTAACATGGACAAAAATCAAGCGCACAAATGGGACGTATTATTGGGAATGACTGACCTTTTTGAGGTCCGGGAACTCTGTAAGGATGGCCATCCCGAATCCTTAGCAGAATTTTTAGCCAGCATTGATGTTGAGGGCGCTAGTCAAATCTTAGGGCTCTTAGATGCAACCCAACAAGCTCTTATCTTTAGCTATTTAGACCCAGAGAAACAACTTGAGATTGCCGAAACTATTGGCATTCACAATGTGGCCAACTTTATCGCTGAAATGGATGCTGATGAGCGTGTGGATTTTATTAAAAGCTTGCCAGAGGCAACCCGCGAAGTATTATTACCCGTTATTGCCCGTACGGAACGGGAAGATATTCTGCGATTGGCAGCTTATGATGAGGGAACCGCTGGTTCTGTCATGACCTCCGATTATGTCACCTTATATCCTGAGTTAACCGCCGCGCAGGCTCTCAACAAAATTCGTTTAGAAGCTCCCGATAAAGAGACTATTTACTATTGTTACGTCATCTCACCTTCAAGGCAATTAATGGGTATTATCTCTTTAAAAGATTTAATCTTGGCTCATCCTAATACGCCTGTTGCTAATATTATGCAAGAAGAAGTGATTACTATCCTAGCTGATGAGGATCGTGAAAAAGCGGCTCGGATTATCGATAAATATGATTTACTAGCCCTACCTGTCATTAATGAACGAAATGAATTATTAGGTATTATCACTTATGATGACGCGCTAGAAATCATTAAAGAAGAACAAACCGAAGATATGTCACGCTTTATGGCGATAGCAGGCGATCATAATGCCGATTATTTAAAAACCTCAGCGTGGGTCCATTTTAAAAATCGTATTGGCTGGGTTGCAGCTTTAGCTATTGTCAGTTTATTCTCCGGTTTGGTGTTGCAATATTATGAAAATGTTATGCGCCAATTTTTTATTTTGGCCTTGTACATTCCTATGCTCACCAACAGCGGTGGTATCACCGGCTCACAAGCCGCTACTGTTATAGTACGAGCGCTAGCACTGCATGATTTAAACTTGAAGGATTCGGCTAAAATATTGTTTAAGGAGCTTTCTATTTCCATGATGATAAGTCTTGTTTTAGTTAGCATTGTCTATATCAAAGTCATGTTTTTATCACAAGGCAACGAAGTTCCTGATGACTTTAGTTTATCGTTAATTGCGGCAGCGGTTATGTTGGCACTTGCGATACAAGTCATTACATCGACTATGATAGGTGCCGCGTTACCTTTAGTTGCGCAACGATTTAAAATCGACCCCGCTGTTATTGCTAGTCCTGGGTTAATGACCTTAGTAGATATTACTGGCTTGTTGATTTATTTTATTACTGCGCGAGAGATTTTGGGGATTTAGTAGTTGTTTTACCTCTCCCCCTTGTGGGAGGGGGCGATCTTGCTACGAAGAAATAATCGTGATGAAAACAGAATTTCTTGCTTCGTAGCTTCCCCTCACCCTCGCAAGCTACGCTTGCATTTCCCTCTCCGACAAGGGGAGAGGGGTTTAGACTCAATCTATCAACACAAATGCCTCAATCATTGTCACTCTCTCTGAACCACCTTCACCAGCAATAATGATACCATTTCCGCCAATACTAGCGGCAAGATCACGCGCGTAATTAACTAACGTTTCCATTTGCTGCTCGCCTGTACCACCGGTATTGTTGGAAAGCTCGGCACGCAAGTTGCCAATGACAGTTGCCTGCATTGGCAATGTATTAAATAATTCCACCGTATTTTTATCGGTAGGAGCTTTTTTTTGAAATGCAAAGACAATGCCGTGTGGTTCATATTTAACTGCTGGTGTGGCATACATAACTAGCAGATAAACCGCGATAAGTAACAATAAAGCAATGGCATTTTGTTGTAATCTTAATAAAGCAGGCAGCTGCTTTTGAGGAACGGCAGAAGGCTGTGCTGTTGTATTCATATATTAACTCTCACTTAATTGGCTTATCAAAGTTTGCTGAACACTAATTGTTTTTGCATTAATTGCATGACGTTGATACGTTCCGTCAGGTTGCAATAACCAACTCTCACGATTATTGCCCAACAGTAACTCTAACACTTCTTTCTTAATCCGCGCTATTAACTTTTTATCCTCAATAGGAAAAGCAACTTCCACTCGGTAAAACAAATTACGTTCCATCAAATCGGCACTAGCTAGGTAAACTTTTTCTTTACCATTGTTATAGAAATAATAGACCCGCGAGTGCTCTAAAAAACGCCCAATTACCGAACGAACACGAATATGCTCAGAAATACCAGGCACACCTGGACGAAGGCAACAAATGCCGCGCACGATTAAGTCAATTTTAACACCTGCTTGTGACGCTTGATAGAGCGCTTTTATAATAGATGGCTCTGTTAGTCCATTAACCTTAATAATAATTTTTGCAGGTTTCCCTGCGAGTGCTTGCTCTGTTTCTTGTTCAATCAAGGACAATAAGGTTTTATGCAAACTAAATGGTGCATGTAGGATTTTTTTTAATTTGGTAGCACGACCCATCCCTGTTAATTGTTGAAAGACATAATGAATATCGGTAGTAATTTCCGGATCCCGTGTAAATAAACTTAAATCAACATATTGTTTAGCTGTTTGATGATGGTAATTACCCGTTGCCAAATGCACATAACGCGCTAGTTCGCCATGTTCACGCCTGACCACTAAAGTCATTTTCGCATGGGTTTTATAACCTACTACACCATAGACAACTAGCGCTCCTGCTTCTTGCAAGCGATTTGCTAAAGCAATGTTTTCTTCTTCGTCAAAACGTGCTCTTAATTCAATAACGGCTGTAACTTCAATGCCTGCTCGCGCGGCGTTCACTAAAGCATCAATGACTGTGGAATCTGTTTCTGTACGATACAAAGTGATTTTAATAGCTATCACCCGTCTATCATGTGCTGCTTGCTGGATAAATTCCTCTACTGTTTTAAAACTTTGATAGGGATGATGGATTAATACATCCTCATTTTTTAATTTATTAAAAATACTACCTGGTATCATCAAGCCACTATCAAAAGAGGACGTCCACGCTGGATAATGCAGATCATCACGATGCACATGATTTAAAATGCTCGCTAACCACTGTAAATTAACTGGGCCTTGCGTGCGATATAAAAATTCCGATCCAATATTACATTTACGTAACAGAAAATTACAGATCCGCTCTGGACAATAATCAACGACCTCTAAACGCACTACCTCACCAAAACGACGTGCAAATAATTTACCTTTTAAGGTGTGAACTAAATCATCCATTGAATTTTCTGCAACAAATAATTCACTATTACGGGTTAAGCGAAATTGATAACAACCGGTAATATTCATCCCTGGAAATAAATCATCGGCATGAGCATCAATAACCGATGCAAGAAAAATAAAATGATCCCCTGTTTCACATAATTCCGCTGGAAGACGAATAATCCTATCGAGTACCCGTGGCGCATGAATAATAGCAAGGCCACTATCACGCCCAAATGCGTCTTTGCCATCTAAAGACACCACAAAATTAAGGCTTTTATTAACCAAACGCGGAAATGGGTGCGCTAAATCCAAAGCAATCGGTGTTAATATCGGTAACACTTCATTACGAAAATACTGTTTAATCCAGGCCGCTTGTTGCTCAGTCCAGTGCGCGCGATCAATGAGATGAATATGTTCCTGTTTTAAAGCGGGCAGCAATACCTCATTTAAAATACGATATTGCTCTTGACTAAAAGCATGAGCTCCCTCATTTATGCGTTGCAAGACCTCCTCCAAATGCAATCCATCGTGTGTCACTTGTCGATTACCAAAGGCGACCTCTTGTTTTAAACCGGCAACGCGAATCTCAAAAAACTCGTCTAAATTACTGCTGCAGATAAAAAGGTAACGTAACCGCTCTAAAAGTGGCTGTGTTTCATCAAGCGTTTGAGCTAAAACACGGCAATTAAAAGCCAGTTGGCTTAATTCGCGATTTAAGTATAATGCGGGGTCATCTAACTTGTTAGTGTCCATTTAATGCGGATCCTTTCCATACTCTTCTTATTAGTTTACTATAAATAAATCATTTCAGCGGGCAGAAGGTAAAACAGAATGGATGATTGCATCTTTTGTAAGATCATTAATAAGGAAATCCCTTGTAACAAAGTGTATGAAGATGATGCATTTATTGTTTTCCATGATATTCATCCTAAGGCAAAAGTGCATGTGCTCGTCGTGCCTAAAACACATATTGTGAGCTTAAATGAGCTGCAAACTCATGATCAACCCATGTTGGGGCAATTGATGTTATTATTACCTACCATTGCAGCGCAATTAGGCTTAAATAATGGGTTTCGGACTGTTATTAATACAGGCAAAGAAGGCGGTCAAGAAGTGAATCATTTACATGTTCATATTCTAGGTGGTCGCTTAATGTTGTTTAAATGAGAGGTTAAAAATGGGATTTGGTGGAATTAGTTTGAGTCAGCTACTCATTTTATTAGTAGTCGTTATATTGGTTTTTGGTACAAAAAAATTACGTCATCTTGGCGGTGATATCGGCGCAGCACTAAAAAGCTTTCGCAAAGCGATGAGTGATGACGATAAAACAACCGAGCAATCTGAAAAATCTCCTTCTCTTGGTCATGATAATACCAACCAAAAAACGCAAGATAATGATAAGCAGGCATAAGTCATGTTGCAAATTGGGTTTGGTGAATTATTAGTTATCGCAATCGTTAGCCTAATTGTGCTTGGACCCAAACGTCTGCCAGAAGCGGCTAATTATATAGCCAAAATGGTAAAAATTATTCGTCGGGCGATTCAACAAGTAAAAAGCAGTATGAAAGAGACAGGCGATGAATAAGGACTGGATAAACCATTTAATTGAATTGCGGGCTCGTTTATTGCGATCATTGGTTTATCTTGCCATTATCTTTATTGGTTTAATGACAATGGCTGGTGATTTATATCATTGGATTGCCGAACCCTTGTTACGTCTTTTGCCTCAGCAAAATGCCATGATCGCTACTCAAGTGGCGGCGCCTTTTTTAGTTCCTTTAAAATTAACCGTTATTACCACTTTATTTGCTGGCATGCCGATTATTTTTTATCAACTCTGGGCGTTTGTTGCGCCGGGTTTATATAAACACGAAAAACGCACTGTGCCTCTTTTATTATTAGTCAGTATATTATTATTTTATGCTGGAATTGCGTTTGCTTATTTTATAGCACTTCCTGTCAGTTTCCGCTTTTTTATTAGCGTTATTCCGCAGGGTGTGTTAATGATGACGGATATCAGTGCTTATTTAGATTTTGTATTAAGTATATTTTTTGCGTTTGGCTTGGCATTTCAAATTCCCATCATTATTATTGTTTGCATTCGCACTGGAGTTATTTCTGCTGAGACATTACGTAAGCAACGCCCTTATGTGATTATTGGTGCTTTTACGTTGGGAATGTTATTAACGCCGCCAGATGTTTTTTCACAAACGTTATTGGCGATCCCGATGTGGTTATTGTTTGAATTGGGGTTGTGGATTGCCGGGAAGCCTCAGCGCACAGGGCTGAGGCAACCGGAGAAGTGAGTTTATTCTTTGCTGCGATCGGCCCGTTTGCGGTCTGCCTCTTTAAGAAATTTCTTACGTAGACGAATTTGCGCCGGTGTTACTTCCACTAATTCATCATCTTGAATAAATTCCAACGCTTCTTCTAACGATTGTTTGATATATGGCGTTAAAATAATATTTTCATCTGAACCCGAAGCACGAATATTGGTTAATTGCTTACCCTTAGTAACATTCACTACCAAATCATTTTCACGTGAATGAATACCCACAATCATTCCTTCATACACTTCTGTTTGCGGACCAATTAACATACGACCACGTTCTTGTAAGTTCCATAAGGAAAAAGCCGTTGCTTTACCTGAACCAATAGAAATTAATACTCCATTATTACGAGTAATGACATTATTCCCTTTACAAATATCATATTTTTCAAAAATATGATGCAATAATCCCGTGCCTGAAGTTAATGTCATAAACTCGGTATGAAATCCGATTAAACCACGTGATGGAATCATATAATCCAAACGTACACGCCCTTTACCATCCGGCATCATATTGGTTAATTCAGCACGTCGTGCACCAAGGCGTTCCATAATAGAGCCTTGATGTGTTTCTTCACAGTCAATGACTAATGATTCATAGGGTTCTAATAATTGACCATTGTCTTCTTTTAAAATTACTTCAGGACGTGAGACCGCTAATTCAAAGCCCTCACGACGCATATTTTCAATTAAAATTGATAAATGTAATTCACCACGACCGGACACACGTAATTTTTCTGGTGTCTCTGTATCTTCAACGCGTAGTGCTACGTTATGAATTAATTCTTTTTCTAATCGTTCACGTAATTGTCGACTGGTTACATATTTACCTTCTTGACCAGCAAACGGCGAATCATTGACTTGGAAGGTCATACTTACTGTGGGTTCATCAACCGTTAATGGCGGTAAACTTTCTACACAATCGATGGCACATAACGTATCAGAAATTCGTAATCTATCCATACCGGTTACAGCAACAATATCACCAGCTTGTGCTTCTTCAACCGGAATACGCTCCAACCCTAAGTAACCCATGACCTGTAAAATTCGCCCGTTACGGGTAGCCCCTTCACGATCAATAATGGTGACTGGCATATTGGTACGTGCTCGCCCACGTGCAATACGACCAATACCAATCGTACCTACATAACTGGAATAGGCCAAAGAACTGATTTGCATTTGGAAAGGACCTTCGCTATCAGCATCAGGTGGCGCAACACGATTAATAATGGTCTCGAATAATGGCGTCATGTCGGTACAAGGTTGCTCTAAATCCAAGGTGGCATACCCAGCTAGAGCAGAGGCATAGACGACAGGGAAATCTAATTGTTCGTTTGTTGCGCCTAAACGATCAAACAAATCGAACACTTGATCCACTACCCAATGCGGTCTTGCACTAGGTCTATCCACTTTATTCACCACAACAATTGGTTTTAAACCATGAGCAAATGCTTTTTGAGTGACAAAACGGGTTTGTGGCATAGGGCCATCAACCGCATCGACTAATAACAATACTGAATCCACCATCGATAAAATGCGTTCAACTTCGCCACCAAAATCGGCGTGCCCTGGTGTGTCAACAATATTAATCCGATAGCCGTTCCAATCGATAGCCGTATTTTTTGCCAAGATGGTGATACCACGTTCTTTTTCAAGGTCGTTGGAGTCCATCACCCGCTCTACTTGAGGGCCACGGCTAGTTAAGGTACCTGATTGTTGTAACAAACGATCAACTAGGGTTGTTTTGCCATGATCGACATGGGCAATAATAGCGATATTACGAAGTTTACTTATCACAGTGAAATGCTCTTGAGTTGTATGTAAAAATAGAAGTGAAACGTGGTTTTGATAAAATTCTCTACAACGTCATCCCCGCAAAAGCGGGGATCCATACGATGTTCATTATCCGATGGATCCCCGCTTTTTCGGGGATGACGTTGTAGTAAATTTTAAATCTTATCTTCTTTATATATGACGTGCTTACGAGCAATAGGATCAAATTTACTTAATTCCATCTTCTCAGGTTTTTTTTCATTTTTCATGGTGGTGTAAAAATGACCTGTACCTGCGGTGGATTTTAATTTTACTTTCTTAGCCATTTAAAAAACTCCTAAATCTTCTCGCCACGTTCACGTAGCATAGCTAATACCGCGTCGATCCCTAATTTATCAATTAAGCGGATCCCTTTAGCGGATAAGCGAATTCTAACAAAACGATTCTCACTTTCAACCCAAAAACGATGGGAATGTAAGTTTGGTAAAAAACGGCGACGGGTTTTATTGTTTGCGTGAGACACGTTATTACCAGTCATCACACCTTTACCCGCCACTTGACAATACTTGGCCATCTAAGACATCCTCCCAAAATGCGCTATGAACTTATCAGCATAGCGCTCCGTTATACCAAATTTCTCCTCTAATGGCAAGGCAAAGGAAATGATTAATAAAATTCAAGTAAAAATACTCAATGACAAAGTAGGGACAACTATCCCTTTCCCAAGTTACGGTACAGAAGGCTCCGCGGGTCTGGACTTACGTGCCTGTTTAGATGCGCCTTGTCATCTTGCCCCCGCTCAAACTACTCTATTACCTACCGGAATTGCTATTTATATCCAAGACCCTGGGTATGCTGCGGTAATTTTACCACGCTCCGGGCTTGGTCATAAGCATGGGATAGTACTTGGTAACTTAGTTGGCCTTATAGATTCAGACTATCAAGGGGAGCTTATGATTTCGTGCTGGAATCGTAGCGAGAATTCTTTTACTATTAACCCCGGCGAAAGAATTGCGCAATTAGTGTTTGTTCCCGTTGCTCACCCCACCTTCGAAATTGTTGAAGATTTTGTCGCCACAGAGCGGGGTATGGGGGGCTTTGGCCACACAGGACATAGTTAATATTAAAGGAATAGAATGTATGAATAGCTCGGGACGATCATTACAATTATCCCACTTATGTATTAGAGCCTCTTTGTGGATTATTGGCACATTGATTTTAACCGCATTATTGGTTTACCAACTGTTATTGTTACCTATTATCGAAAAACAAGGTATGTTGGTAGAACAAGAGATAGCAAAGGAATTAGTAATAACGCTCAGTAAACAAGTCACCACTAGCCAATTTACTCTACAACAATTTGCCAAAAATCCTCATGTCATTAGTGCTTTGGAAAAACCAAACCCTGGGGATTTAACTACAATAAAAGATCAATTACAGCAACTTTTGCCGCTAGCAAGTCATGTGACAGTTAAACCCGCCACAGAAATCAGTGACCCCGAATTACTTGCAAAACCAACCTTGCAAATTATTGGGGCGGCCACAAAATCCATGGAAATAACAGCACCTGTTACAAATCATGACAAAGCGCTTGGTTTATTAAGTGTGCAATTTGATAATTATGCTTTGTTAAAAATAATTAATAGTTTTGGATTAGAAAATCAATATGGCGAGTTACGTGAAAAATCCTCATCAAATAGTAACGAACACGTTATGGCATCTAACGGCAAAAAAATCGTCAACGGACATCAGCCAGATATCATATTACCGATAGAGAGTACACCTTGGGAATTAGCTATTTGGTTTAATACCATCGATTCACCACTGGCAAAACAGCTGGCCCTTTCGCTGATTGTTATTGTTGGTTTATTATTGCTAATCAATTTAGTGTTATTAAAAATCAGTTATCACCGCTTGCGAAAAGCGTTGTATGCTGATTTAAATTCACTGGATCAATTATTAGCAGATCAACCTGTAACCATTTTACAATTGCCCGCGTTTAAGTTACATGCCTTTAATACCTGGTTAAGGAATTTTATGCAACGGCCTGTGCCTCACGCAACAATAAATCAGCTTCCAGCAAGCACACCGGGTAATCCAGCGCCAACTGCTAACACGCTTGTCTCTGAGGTTACTGAACCTTTGCAAGATAGCGCGGCACAATCCACCCAATTATTACACGAAACCATAGCTACTATTTCTGCTGATATTTTCCGAGCTTATGATATTCGAGGTATTGTTGGTGAAACATTAACCCCTCAAATTGTGTACGTTATCGGCGCGGCAATTGGTGCTGAAGCACAAGAACAAGGGATCAGTGAAATCGTTATTGCGCGTGATGGTCGTTTGTCTGGGCCAGTATTATCAGAAGCATTATGCCAAGGATTATTATCCACTGGTACTGATGTGATTGATGTAGGTGCGGTACCAACACCGGTATTATATTTTGCTGCTGCTCAATCTTCCTCACAATCTGGAATTATGTTAACGGGTAGTCACAACCCAACTAATTACAATGGCTTAAAAATTGTATTAAATGGTAAAACACTAGCTAATAATGATATTACTAAAATATACCAACGTATCGTTAATAATGATTTTGCAAATGGTGAAGGTACTTATCGATCAGCATTTATTGTTGATGATTACATTCAAGCCATTGTAAGTGATATTACCATTACTAAACCGTTACGCGTGGTGATTGATGCAGGCAATGGTATTACTGGAATCATTGGGGTGCAATTATTTGAAGAGTTGGGCTGTAAGGTTATTCCATTATATTGTGAAATTGATGGTAATTTCCCAAATCATCACCCTGATCCCAGCGTACCTGAAAATTTACAGGATTTAATTGCCACCGTAAAAGAAGAAGAGGCTGATCTTGGTATTGCATTTGATGGTGATGGTGACAGGTTAGGTATAGTCACTAATACCGGAGAAATTATTTGGCCTGATAGACAAATGATGTTATTTGCCAATGATGTATTATCACGCAATCCTGATGCCACTATTATATTTGATGTTAAATGTACACGACATCTAGCGGAAAATATCACTCAGCATGGTGGTAAACCGCTTATGTGGAAAACGGGTCACTCGCTTGTTAAAGCAAAAATGCGCGAAACTGGCGCATTATTAGCCGGTGAAATGAGTGGTCATATTTTCTTTAAAGAACGTTGGTTAGGTTTTGATGATGCTTTATATTCGGGTGCAAGATTATTAGAAATACTAAGCCAAGACAAAGAACAACGCACCTTACAAGAAATTTTCGACGCTTATCCAGACAGTGCCAATACACCTGAAATAAAAATTGAAATTGCTGAAGATAAGAAATTTGATTTTATTAATCAATTTATATCTTATGCTATTTTTAAAGATGCCAAGATTACCACCATTGATGGACTTCGCGCTGATTTTGTCGACGGTTTTGGCTTGGTTCGACCCTCTAATACCACGCCTTGTTTAGTCCTGCGTTTTGAGGGCGATAATGAAAACAGTTTACAACGTATTCAACTTAGCTTTAAAAAGCAATTATTAAAAATTGATCCCTCCTTGCAGGTTCCATTTTGATAATGCCCTCTATTAATTGGAATGGGAAACTAATTGCTCAAGATACTATCTTGTTACAGGGACAAGATAGAGGCTATTTATTGGGCGATGGTTTATTTGAAACGTTGCGTTACTACCCTAAGTTGAAAAACCCCCTTCCCTGTTTCTCACTACATTGGCAGCGTTTATCAAAAAGCGCGCAATTATTGCAACTGAATTTGCCGATGAGTAAAGAGCAGGTAATAGAACAAATTTTAGCGACTATTACTGCAAATCAATTACATCAACAAGGCGCGCGTATTCGTGTTACGGTAAGTCGTGGTAATGGACCAAGTGGATTATTACCTAATTTATCAGCACAAAGTAATTTACTAATTACTGCAGAAGCCTTTCAACCAAGCTCCCAACCTTGCAGCGTTTTTATAGCCACAACAAGGCGTAATGAGCAAAGCCTTAGTGCACAAATTAAAAGTCTTAGCTATTTAGATAATGTTTTAGCACGGTTAGAAGCTGAACAACAGGGGGCAGATGAGGCCATACTGTGTAACAGCAAGGGAAATGTTGCAAGTGGTAGCTACCATAATCTTTTTGCTGTAAGAAATGATACACTAATCACACCACTTATTGCTGACGGCGCATTACCCGGCATTACTCGGCAAGTGATTTTACAATTTGCTCATCAAAAATCCTTACCCATTAGGGAGCAAACCATTGATAGCAAGGATTTATATCAGTGCGAAGAAATTTTTCTCACCAATAGTTTGCAAGGGATTCGCACGGTTAATGAACTCAATAAGCAGCCTATTCCCACTGGCAATTGGGCAAAAATAGTAAGGGATTATTATACACAATGGTTAACAGATGAACAGCACGCGCTATGTTAGATCATTCCTTAAATGGCCTGGCGGAAAATATCGTTTATTACAACATATTTTACCGTTGATGCCCCCTGCCACTCAATTGGTTGAGCCTTTTGTAGGTGCTGGCTCTGTTTTTTTAAATACCCGCTATGAATTTTACCAATTAAATGATATCAATGCTGATTTAATCTCCACCTACCAAATATTAAAAAAGGAAGGTAAATCTTTTATTCAACATGCACAAGCTTATTTTACACCGCGTTATAATAAATCGACCCGTTATTATGAATTAAGAGAAAAATTTAATTACTGTGACAATAAAGTTGAGCGTGCTGCGTTATTTATCTATTTAAATCGCCATGGTTATAATGGCTTATGCCGATACAACAGCTCGGGGCATTTTAATGTGCCTTTTGGTCGCTACACTCGTCCTTATTTCCCACAAGACGAGATGCTGTTTTTTCAACAACGTGCTAGCTATGCTGAATTTAATTGTATTGATTTTACTGAATTTATGAAAAAGCCCGATACTAAATCGGTCTTTTACTGTGATCCCCCTTATGTTCCATTAAGTGAAACGGCCAGCTTTACTACCTATCATCGCAATGGTTTTTCTATGCAAGATCAAAATAAGCTAGTCATTCTTGCTGAACAATTGATGCATAAGGGAACACCTGTGCTAATATCTAACCATGATTTACCTGAGGTGCGCAAATTATATCACTGCGCTAAATTGCATTATTTCCCCGCTCCTCGATCAATCAGTTGTAAAGGGAAAAGTCGTCAATCGGTTAGCGAATTAGTCGCTTATTTTGATCCAAACCAAAAAGTGAGAAAAAAATGTCCGACAAAATTTTAAAAAACCCATTTCCATCCGCACGCGATGAAGTTAAAAAAAATCGTGCCAAATCATTTACTAAGCCATTACACGGTAACGCTTATGAATTAGCGTTTCTTGATCACGATTTTTTATTACGCGAAGAATTACGTCCTGTACGATTACAATTAGAATTACTCAAACCCGATTTAATTCAGCGTGAACAACAGGTTGAGGCGACAGTGGTTGTTTTTGGTAGTGCACGCATTAAAAGTCCCACCCAATCACGTAAAGAAGTAAAAGCAGCTAAAGAGGCGCTAGCTAAAGATCCAAATAACCCCAAATTAAAGCGCCAACTTGCTATTGCACAATCGCTGTTAAAAAAGAGTGTTTACTATGACGAAGCACGCAAATTGGGTCGTATTGTTGCTGAGATGAGTCAACATGTTAAGCACTGTGATTTTGTTATTGTCACGGGAGCAGGCCCAGGCATCATGGAGGCAGCTAACCGAGGTTCCTATGATATGGGGGCTAAAAGTGTCGGTCTTAGTATCGTATTGCCTCACGAAGAAGAGCCTAATAAATATATTACTCCCGAGTTAACTTTTAAATTTCACTATTTCGCTATTCGGAAAATGCATTTCCTAGTACGTGCCAGGGCATTAGTCGCATTTCCTGGCGGTTTTGGCACGCTCGATGAATTATTTGAAACGTTAACTTTAATGCAAACAGGAAAAATTAGCTTAGCACCTGTTATTTTAGTCGGTAGAAAATACTGGGAAAAATTAATTAATTTTCAAGGTTTCATTGAGGAAGGCGTTATTAACGAAGAAGATCTCAAATTGATTAACTTTGTTGAAACAGCTGTCGAAGCTTGGGACGTTATAGCAGATTTTTATCATTTGCCACGATATGAAGCGATATAGCGTGTAGCCTTGATGGAGCCGTGGCGACATCAAGGCCACATTGATATTTAACTTTAAACCGACTATTCACTTTCAACAAGGGTAACATTTGAGCTAAAATATCGGTACAAGTCATCACACTCGTTTCACAGAGGAAAATAGTATGAGCCTAGATAGTTTCCACACAAAAGATACTTTAACCATTAATGGCTCCCTTTACCATTATTATAACTTAGCAAAGTTAGCTACTACATATCCTGAGGTGCAACAATTACCTTATTCTTTAAAAATTCTATTAGAAAATTTGTTACGCTTGGAAGATGGCTATCTTATAAACAGCCAAAATATCACCGCATTGATTAAACAGGCAAGTACTGAAAAACCCTCTGCTGAAATCGCTTTTACCCCTGCGCGCGTGTTGCTACAAGATTTTACCGGTGTACCTGCTATTGTAGATTTAGCGGCTATGCGTGATGCCATGGAGGCATTAGGCGGTAATCCGACCAAAATTAACCCATTACAACCAGTAGAACTTGTCATCGACCATTCTATACAAGTTGATAAATTTGGGTCCTTACAATCGGCAGAGCAAAATTCAGCCATTGAATTTCAACGCAACCAAGAACGTTACAGCTTTTTACGTTGGGGGCAAGAAGCATTTTCCAATTTCAAAGTCGTACCGCCTGATACGGGTATTGTGCATCAAGTGAACATTGAGTATTTAGCACGCGTTATTTTTGAACAACAACAAGGTGATGCTACATGGTTATACCCAGATACCTTAGTTGGTACTGATTCTCATACCACAATGGTTAACGGTTTGGGAGTATTGGGTTGGGGTGTGGGCGGTATTGAAGCTGAAGCAGCCATGTTAGGCCAAGCAATGACGATGTTAATTCCCAAAGTCATTGGCGTCGAGTTAACCGGTAATTTGCCAGAAGGCACAACAGCAACCGATTTAGTATTAACTATTACTCAATTATTACGCCAACACGGTGTAGTGGGTAAATTTGTGGAGTTTTATGGTGATGGTTTAATTAATTTACCATTAGCTGATAGAGCAACCATTGCTAATATGGCACCAGAATACGGCGCTACGTGTGGTTATTTCCCAATTGATGCTGAGACTTTACGTTACTTAACCTTAAGTGGTCGTGACAAACAACATGTTGCACTGGTAGAAGCCTATGCAAAAGCCCAAGGATTGTTCCAAGAAAAAGGCTCGCCCGCTGCAGTGTATACCGATCGATTGCATTTAGACCTAGCTACTATAGAGCCTAGTATTGCAGGGCCAAAACGCCCTCAAGACAGAATTGCACTTAAAGAAGCAAAAGTTGCTTTCCAAAAAGCGATTACTGCTACAAAACCACATTATACTAGTAAAGCCCATCGCTCTTTACGTGATGGTAGCATTGTGATTGCGGCTATTACCAGTTGTACTAATACATCAAATCCTGCTGTTATGCTAGGTGCCGGTTTAGTAGCAAAAAAAGCGTGTGAACGTGGCATTCTACCACCAGAATGGGTAAAAACTTCATTAGCACCGGGTTCACGTGTAGTAACTGATTATTTGGCAAAAGCAGGTTTATTACCTTATTTAGAGCAATTACGTTTTAATTTGGTTGGTTATGGTTGTACGACTTGTATAGGTAATTCTGGTCCATTAGCTGAAGACATTAGCAAATCAATAAAGGAACATGATTTGAGCGTTTGCTCCATATTATCAGGCAACCGTAACTTTGAAGGCCGTATTCATCCCGAAGTAAAAATGAATTATTTGGCCTCCCCACCATTAGTAGTTGCTTACGCTTTAGCAGGTACTATGGATATTGATTTACTGCATGATCCTTTGGGACAAGATAAGAAAGGCCAACCTGTTTACTTAAAAGATTTATGGCCAACTCAAAAAGAAATTGAAGATATTATTGAGAGCACGCTAAAAGCAGATTTATTTCAAAAAGGTTATGCAGATGTATTTAAAGGTGACAGCCTTTGGAATGGATTAAGCGTCGCTAAAGATTATCGCTTTAACTGGCAAGCGGATTCAACTTACGTTAAAAATCCACCTTATTTTCAAGGTATGTCCTTACAACCAAATCCTGTGGAAGATATTCTAAGTGCGCGTGTATTAGCGAAATTGGGTGATAGCATTACCACTGATCATATTTCTCCAGCAGGCTCTATTAAAGCAGATAGCCCTGCTGGTAAATACCTGTTAGCGCGTGGTATTACTAAAGATGCATTTAATTCGTATGGTGCAAGACGCGGCAATCATGAAATCATGGTGCGCGGTACTTTTGCCAATGTTCGATTACGTAATCAATTAGCACCCAATACGGAAGGTGGTGTAACACTGCATCAACCGAGCAATCAATTATTATCTATTTTTGATGCCGCTATGCGTTATCAGCAAGAAAATGTTCCTTGTATTATCTTAGCAGGGAAAGAATATGGTTCAGGTTCTTCACGTGATTGGGCTGCGAAAGGTCCTAAATTATTAGGCGTAAAAGCGGTGATTGCACAAAGTTTTGAGCGTATTCATCGTTCCAATTTAGTGGGGATGGGAATATTACCACTCGTTTTCCAAGACGGTGAAAATGCGGATAGTTTAGGACTAACAGGTACTGAAAGCTATACCATTACGGGTCTTGATAAAGGTAATGCTAAGACTGTGAATGTAACAGCCATATCGACAGCGGCAAGCCCTATTCATTTTAAAGCGATTGTACGGTTAGATACGCCGTTGGAAATTGCTTATTATCAGCATGGCGGGATATTGCCGTATGTGTTGCGGCAGTTGTTGAAGCCTTAATTCCTTACCTTCGGGATTCTCCCCTCACCCTCGCAAGCTTCGCTTGCATTTCCCTCTCCCACAAGGGGAGAGGGGTTATTATGCTTTCTTTCCTATGGAAACAAGGGTTGTTATACTTTTTCTCTTGTTACACCTCTCCCCTTGTGGGAGAGGTCGACCGCGCTAGCCGGGCGGGTGAGGGGGAGGAATCCCGAAGGTAAGAAACTCTCTATTTCCCCCCAAATATCATCTTCACCAACTCTATTATTCCTTTAAAAATCGATACGTTGTAAGTATCTTTAACAACGACTTTCTCATAAATATCAGGAAAGGTGGCAGCGGCTTGATATTTTTCCCGTAGATCGCGATACCATTTTTCATCATAAATTTGCCAAAATTCCTCTGGCGTATAATAAGCATGGGCATACAACATTTTTCGTCCCTGCAGTTTGTGTATCACTTTCTCCAGATTTTTATTTATCATTAAATAGTTTGAATAATTCCCTTTAATTTTTCCCCATACACCCACATCAATAATAAGATCCTGGATCAATGCTGCGGGAGATAATTTTACTTCCCGATTTTCCTTTATAGGACAAAGCCACACGGGATAAATGTTGAGATGTTCTTCAATATAATTTAAAAACGCTTCCACTTTTTCAGCAGGAACAAGAACATCCTGAATGACGCCTCTTTGTGCTACTTGGGATACATTCAACAGATGATATGTTGCTCTTGATGTCATAACAGCGCTAAAAAAAGAACGGGTCCAATAACAAAAAGGGATCTTCATATGTCGAATAATATACTCACCCATCCAAAAAGTGCCTCTGTCATAACGAAATAAATAGTCTTTTACAGGGATAAGCACCTCCCAGGTGTTTTTACTTTTCAACAGTTTTTTAGCATCAGAATAAAACCATTCATCCTTTGATTGCAAAAATGTTTTAATAGGAAGATTTTCCTCTTCAGAAAAATTCCCCACCATAATTACACCTGAATTTTTTGAAAGCATAATGCCATCTATAAATAAATTGGCGCCCATGGTGATATGTTGCCGAATTGTTTCTATCGCATCAGAAAAACCATTAATTTTAAAGTAACGAAGTCGCACAAATTTTTTAACAGGAATAAGCTTTACCTTCAATAAGGTAAGCACACCTAATGTTCCATAAGAGCAAGGAAGTCCAACAAAAAGATCGGCATTTTCTTCCTGTGTGGCAATAATCTTCTCACCGGTTGCTAAAATGATTTCATATTCAAAACAAAGATTGCTAAATTCACCAAAACGAAATGAACTGCTTTCAATTGTCCCACCTTGTACTGCTCCTCCCACGGTAATACCAGGAAGCTCTGTCACCACTGCTGGCATAAGATGATATTTTAATGTTTCCTCAACAAAAGATTCCATTGAAACATTGGGTTCAACCACGGCATATTTTTCTTCGGCATTGATGCTAATAACGCGCGATAAATGACTTACGTCGATAAAGTGATCCTGATCAAAATGTGATAAACGCGTACTATGACTTGAACCATGGTAAATCCGTATTTTCTTTTTTTCAGAATAAAATACTCTCATTTTTTCCTGAATTGTTTTAATATCGGCTGCGTGTTGTTCCATCAATATCGACATTTTGCTTTACCTTCATCCGCGCGGATGGTGTTTGGCATGTAACTGTTGTAATCGCTCTCCTGCAACATAAGTATAGATCTGAGTTGTCGATAATTGGCTATGTCCTAACAATAATTGTACAGCACGTAAATCAGCGCCATTATTCACTAAATGGGTAGCAAAAGCATGGCGTAACGTATGAGGAGAAAGCGGTTTTTTGATGTCCGCTACTTGTGAATAATGTTTTATGCGATACCAAAATGCTTGGCGAGTTAAAGCGCCACCATCACGCCCGGGAAATAAAACCTCTTGTTGCTTGCCTGCTAATAACGCATTGCGTGCCTCTTTAAGATAAAGCTCTATCCAATAAATAGCTTCTTCGCCAAGAGGTACTAACCGCTCTTTATTTCCTTTGCCCATCACACGCACTACACCCTGTCTTAAATTACATTGATTTATTTGTAAATTCACCAGCTCTGAAATACGTAACCCACTGGCATATAATAATTCCAACATCGTTTTATCACGTAAACCTATAGGTGTTGACACCACAGGCGTTTGTAATAATTGTTCGACCTCTTGTGGGGTTAATGTGCTAGGTAATTTTCTGCCAATTTTAGGATTCTCGATAGTTTCACAGGGATGATGCATTACCCAACGTTGAATTAATGCATAATGATAAAAATGACGTAATGCAGAAAGATAGCGTGCAATGGAGCGCGAAGTAATGCCGTGCTGCATACGATGTGCTAAATACGCTAAAATATCAGCTGATTGCACTGTTTCCAATGTCTTGTGTTCTTGTTCCGCCCACTGTGCAAAACAACATAAATCTGTACGATACGCAGATAATGTATGCTTACTCACGCCTTGTTCTAATAATAAGCTATCAATAAATTGGTTTATTTTTTCCATAATGATTTACATTATTCTTTATTAGGTTCTGGTAGAGGTTGGCGCATCGGTGGTCGGCGACGCCAAAAAGCAGTTTTTTGACGTGGTAGGGAGCGAGTACGGCCTTTTTGCAGGTTTTCTTGTTGTTGTATACTGCGACAATAGGTTTCCCGTACAAAAAACATCATGATGATAGCTAGTAATAAACCAATGGGTAATACCAACAGCGCCCATTGATAATCGGCTGTTGTATAATCTCGTAGTATTTCCACATCCGGCGCACGCCATTTTAAAATAAAACCAATTAGTGGTTGGAAAATAAGCGCGCCGACAATTAATCCCATGGTATTAATAAACCCTAATGCTGTGCCTTGACAAGAAAGCGGGCTAATTTCACGTGCTACAGCAAATGACAACATATAGGTGCCAACTGCAATGCCTAATAAAAATAATAAGGTAAAGACTACGGTTATAGTTAATCCTGGTAAATAAAAAATAACCAGCATCAAAATTAAACCTACGATGGCGCCCCCTAACATTAAAGGATTGCGACGTCCAATCTTATCGGACAAAACACCAACAAACGTACTGCTGATAGCGCAACCAATAAATACAAATCCCGTACCATAAGCTGCTGTACCTAATGGAACATTCATTGCTACTTGTAAATATTCAACACCCCACATACTCGCAAATGCTGGAATTGTTGCCCCGCATAATCCATCAAATGCACCTAATGCCCAAAAAGTGGGTGAGGATAAAACCGCACGATAAGGACTAATTTTTTCTTGCCTCGGTGCTTTATCGCGCTCTTCTTCTGTCAGTACCGGTGCTGGAGCATCTTCGATTATTTTCCACGTTGCAATTGCCAATAAAATGCCAAGTCCTCCACATACCCACATGGAAAAACGCCAACCACCTGTGTCAATTAGTATCGATAAAAAAGTTTGTCCAAAGGCAGCACCTAACATACATAACATTTCTGTCATGCCAGCCACCAAGGGAAACAAACGCGGTGGTAACCAAGTCGCACCTAAATAAATTGCACCAACAAAGCCAGGGGCGCTAGCAAATCCGGTAAATAATCGAGCGAAAAAAGCACTTTCCTCGTTGGGGGAGATAGCAAAGAAAAAGCAACCTACCGCAGTTAATGGGATGGAAAGCCGAAATAATTTTTTTGCACCTACTTTGTCGAGTAATAATCCAGATGGAATTTGTAAAAGGATGTAACAGTAAAAATACGCGGAAGCAATGGCACTAGCGCCAAGACTGGTCATTTTAAAATCATCACTCATCCCACCGACCAAAACACCGGCTGAGGTTTGTAACATGTATTGATAAAATGCAAAGGCAGCAGCGATGCCCCAAATTAACCATGGGCGTAATGGAGATTTTTTTGATTGTTCTGATACTGCTGAATCAGTTGACATGGATAACCTTTATGTTGGCGTTGGCATGAAAGCTAATCAAATTATACGCTATTAATCTTTTATTGGGATATTTTCTAATCCTTTTTTTAAATCCCCTCTCCCCCTTGTGGGAGAGGGGAATGCAAGCGCCAGCTTGCGAGGGTGAGGGGATGCTATGAAGAAAGAAATCCTATTTTCACCACTATCATTGCTACGTAGACAGATCGCCCCCTCACCCGCCTGCGCTAGCGCGCAGTCGACCTCTCCCACAAAGGGAGAGGTGAGAGTTTTACAAAAATCCTAAAATGATTTGCGGAAATTACTCCTAGCTGCTCCTGCTATTCTTACGGAAGGTTTTTCTAAATCTTTATCATCATCTGAGGAAAAATCGAGAAAACCATAATCCTCATGGAATTTATACTGAGGTAAACCCTCCCAGTGAGTTGAGCCTATGGATGTCATTTCATGCAGCTCACGCTGAACTAAATTATAAAAATCATCGTCACTAGCAGGTTTTGGAATAAGCTCACAAATTATATAATACTGCACTCTCATGACCATGCGTTGCATATAAGGAGTTTCCTGCCCATCTTTTACCTTAATTTTCTCTATAAAAATCTCTAATTCTTTGTCAAGCTCGTCGAGCAAAGCCCCAATTTCCTCCCTACTAAAACCACTTTTTACAAACCTGTCAATTTGTTGTTCTTTATGAGCCCGTCTTTTTTTGGGACTGATGAACTCGTCATAGTATACGTTGTGTGCATCAGCAAAATAGCGCAGAAAAATTGTTAACTTTTCCTCTTCAGAGTGTTCGGCTGGAATAGGAGGAAAACGACGGATGATTTCAATCATCTCTTTTAGTTTTTCTGTTCTTTTCTTTTTTTGTGATTTATCTTCAGGATCCATTCTTCCCAGCGCCCTAAAATAAGAATCTGATAAAGCTACCGGCTTGGCCTTTGGGTTGGAAAGCGTGGAATATTGCTGCAAATAAGAATAATAGGCTGCAATGCTGGCACGCAACTTTATTCCGGTAGTATTCATATAATATCTGCTTATACTTGCACAATAAATATCATTAATATCAGGACTATTTATTAAATCTTCAGCAGCTTTTGCAAGAATTGAAATAAGTGGTTTAAATGCATCTACCACTTCTGTTATAGGAAGACTTGCTACCGCTAATTGGCTAACAAATTGGCGCGCTGGTTCACCTTTTTTTCCCCAGGAATAAGCAACATACCGTAAAGAAGGTTGTTGGTATTTTCCAATTAGCGCTCTATTGCGTGGAAAAGAATGTAGTCTTTGGATTTCCTTAGTATTGTCTAGCAAATCGAGATCGGTTAGTTTAAAAGCAGATAAATATTCCTTTGAGCTCAAGGAACTGTCTTTTAACGATTCAAATGTTACAGCAAGAACATGATTGAAAACATCCAATATTTCAGGATTATTAAATAGTGATACTAATTTATCAGCTCCAAGAGCTTCGTCTGCTGATGAAGAAGATAGTATCTTGTTATACAGTTCCAATAGCTTACTGGATAATGCGGTATTTTTTACTATTTCTTCGTGCACCCTAGTCAGGATATTGAATGTGGCAAGACAGCTTCTAACAATCGTATAAACCTCTTCACCCATCCTTTTTCCCCAATAAAGCCAATCCAGCGGGCGATAATTCATCGTTGTTTCTAATTCCAAGGTAAATAATTCGGCCTCATCTTCTCTTGATTGCTTTATAAAATCAGCTTTTACTTTGAATTCAAGGTACTTAATGATGCGCACATTTAACCAACTTGGATCTGTATTTAATGGTTCACCTTTTAGTAATTGATATAAATCCCAATGGAAATAATGATCATTGAGAGTATTTTGGACTAATACAAAAGGATCAAGTTCCATATAAAGAGTTGGGGCGACTAAGTCTCGCAACGGAATATTATCAGTGGGTTGATAAAAATAGGTGTTTTCTGGTTTTTCTCGATATTTTTGAAACTGCTGCTGCGTAATCTGTCCACGAAAAAAAGCATTCACTCCTTCTACAAAAAGCGCCTCTTGCTCTTGTAGTGCATCAACGGCCTGATCTAAACCATGTCCTAAAAAAGTAGCTGAAATTTGATGCAAACTAGTTTTTCCATCACTATCAACGAGCTGATGGTAATTAATATTGGTGTTAGGAACAATAATAATTGCCTGACGTTTCCCGTCAGCAATACATATTCTATTGTTATCTGTCATTTGAAAAAGAGTTAAAAATAAATCAACCTTAGGAAGTACCCGTGTAGCAATATCCTGAAAACCCCATACCGTATCGACCATGGGGCTCATTAATACGGGCTTGCGCCAATCTGATTTACTATGCCATTTAGGTACAAAATTATAAGGATTCGCCATTAAATTTAACGCATAAAAGCCACTCAAATAAGGTGCCGGATCAATGCCTTCTTTTTGTAATGTTTGAGTGAGTATACCCATAGCAATATCTACGATACGACAGGAGTAACTACCAGTAATTGCTTTTGCGGTAAATTCTTCTGGTTTAATTATTTTGCGTTCATTATTTTCATCACGAAATAATTTAGGACGGAGAAATTTTTCAAATACCTCTTCATAACCAAATGCAGTGGCGGGGTGTACCAGTTCCTCATCAAAATAAGTGTGCTCAAGATAAAGTAATGTTCTTGCCTCTTCAAGATCACGCTCATGCTGAATAGCATAAACTACAACCCCCCCCGGGATAGTAGTATCTAATTCTTGAATTGTTTTGATGTTAAGTAATCTACAGTAGGATTTTAGCACCGGAATAATTTCCTTTTCCTCGTACGCAAAAATAGGCATACCCAATAAGGTGCTAGCTCGTGCTACCTCTTCATCACTGGCAGCAATGAGTGCGCCACCACTTTTATTGCTGGTATTTATCTTATAAAATGAACCTGGTTTTATAATTTTTTGTAATGTCTCTAGATGGAGCTGTTTTGGCTCGATTTTCAATTGTTGGGCTCGCTCATATTTAAGCCGTCTTATTTGCTCACGTGCTTCTTTTGCATGTGTTGGTCTAAATAGCGAACTGAACATGAAATATCTGGGATAAAAAAACAAGGGATCTGGCGGTGCGCTTGAAATTGACGTTTTATCTAGCCTGCCGCTTAATTGCACTAACTGCTTAAATGCAGGGGTAGGAGGGGTTTGGTTTTGTCCATTAAAACGATATAGCGACGAGCTAAATGCTCTGCGTAGTAATTGTTTTTGCTCTAAAAATTTTCTTAACATATCTATCCTCTAACTAAAGAAATAGTGCCACTAAATCATTTAAAAACCGCTGCCCTTGAAGGGTTGGGCAAATCCTGTGGTTTTGATGCTCCAAAAAGCCAAGAGAAATTGCCTGATGAAGAGACTTGGATAAAGTTGCCAGCGGCAAACCGGTGCGTTGCGTAAAAAGATCTTCGTGAAAGCCATCAGTTAATCGCAAGGCATTTATCATAAATTCTAAAACCTTATCTTCAGTAGATAATTGCCATTGATTACTGCTGTAATTTTTATCTGCTCGCATATAATTTGCGGGCACACGCTGTTTGCAGCTTCTGTTAATTTCATGGGTATGGGAATTGGTTAATTTACCATGGGCGCCTGCGCCGATGCCAATATAGTCACCAAATTGCCAGTAATTTAAATTATGCTGTGATCTACAACCATTTTTAGCGTAGGCGGAGACTTCATAGCGATCATAACCATGGGTGTTTAATAGCGCTCTTCCAGCGGTTTCCATTTCGTCTGTCATATCATCATTGGGTAAATTAGCGGGTGGTTGGCGGTAAAATTGGGTATTAGGTTCAAGGGTTAAATGATACCAAGAAATATGGGTTGGTAATAAATGGATGGCGGTTGTTAAATCAGTAATGGCCTCTGATAGGCTTTGATTGGGAAGACCATACATTAAATCCACATTAAAATTAGTAAATCCTGCTTTATGTGCGGAGTCTATGGCTTTGATAGCTTGCTCAGAATCATGGATTCGGCCTAGTGCTTTTAATTTATCAGCTTGAAAGCTTTGAACTCCAATAGATAAACGATTAATTCCTACTTCTCGAAAGGCTTTAAATTTTTGATATTCCACTGTTCCGGGGTTGGCTTCTAGCGTAATTTCTGTTGTGTCTGTAATCTCTAGTTGTTTATTTACGTGCTGTAATAACCTATCAATGGCCTGTGGTGAAAATAAACTCGGAGTACCACCGCCCATAAAAATGCTGTGTATTTTTTTATGATGTAATTGAGGTAGAGTTTGATCGAGATCGGTTAATAACGCATTAATATATTCTTGCTCTGGGATATCACCACGTAAGGTATGGGAATTAAAATCACAATAAGGGCATTTTTTTACGCACCAAGGGAAATGAATATATAAACTTAAAGGAACAATAACCGTTTCATTGCTCATGTATCATTAAATCCCATTCGGTCATTAATTGGCGCAACGCTTTGGCACGATGGCTTAATTGATTTTTTTGGATAGGCTCTAGCTCTGCTACTGCGCAATTTGTATCTGGTAACCAAAAAACGGGGTCAAAACCAAAACCTTTATCACCGCGAGGTTCCTCCAAAATCACACCCTCCCAAAGACCTTGGGCAATAATGGGTAAAGGATCATCAGCATGGCGAAGGTAGACTAATAAACAAACATAGCGCGCCGTGCGTTTTTCTTGTGGGACACCTTGTAATGCTTTTAATAATTTTTCAATATTAGCAGTGCTATTACCATGAGCTCCCGCGTAACGAGCAGATAATACGCCAGGCGCACCATTTAAAACATCGACCACTAAACCAGAGTCATCGGCAAGTACGGGCATTCCTGTGATTTTTGCAGCATGTCGCGCTTTTAATAGAGCATTTTCTATAAAAGTAGTGCCTGTTTCTTCGGCATCAGTTACCTGATATTCGCCTTGTGGTATTACTTCAATCGCATGGGAAACAAATAAATGCTGAAATTCAGCTACTTTTCCTTGATTGCTACTGGCTAAAATAATTTGTTGCATGGCGCTCTCTTTCTTAAAATTGTCTTATTTTAGGCATTGTTGGCCTGGCATTATCAACTGCCTCATGGTTAGAGAGAGTTGTGTTGTGCATCAACTCAAGCCCTTGCGGTGATAAACATAAAAGCATACTGCCATTTAAATCTTCCCACCTATTGCCAAGTGATGCTTTTAAAGCGTCATCTGACTGCTGACTTAACAAAAGTGCAGCAAGTTGGGCATCGTTGGGTTCTAAAATACCATATTGTACAATCTCGTTAAAACTAATATTTTTTTTCCCTAAGTTTTTTATTGCATTATCTCTTAATAATAAATAAGAAGAATTTTGTAGGATTAACTCCCTAAGAAAATGGAGTTTATATTCCAACTGATAAAATTCTTTTAATTGTTCTCTACTCTTTTGACCAAAGCTGCCAAAGGAATCCCCTCCCTTTGCTGTTAAACCGAGTCTATGCGTTGTGCTGCATATGATTAAACGATTTTGAGTGGGAACTTTTTCATTTTTTAAATAGGGGGAAATCAATTTGCCTAAGTTCTCAGCAACGTAAGTGGTCGCAAATTTTGTTTTCAGTTGGGCAATACGCATCTCATATTTCATATATAATGCGATATAATTAGCAAACGTGGGGCCAAACTCCGCTTTTTGTTGAAATCCTAATTTATAGAGGGCACGAAATATTTCAAAATTTTTGACCTTCAGCTCCAATTTTCCTTCTGTATTTTGCTCAATACTCTTTTGATGAGCATATTGTAAAAATATCTCTAAAACATCTTGTAATGACGCGTATTCATTACTCCATTTTATTTGATGAATAAGTACACAATGAGTACTTGAGCTATATACCATTTCACCCAGTATTACTTGTTGCGGCGTTTTAATTTGGACTTTTATATGACCCTCGGGACGCCAAGGATAATGAACAAAATAACAATTACTGTATGGTATAAGAGGATTCATAGGAAAGTTTCACAAATAGGAATAATCAGAAGATTCTATCAATTTCTTTGATGGGTTCATATAGCAAACTAGAATATGGTCTTGGTGGGATTGAAATGATACCAAGACCACACTCCCCTTTATTTAGGTAATAATCTTAAACGTATATGAAGTAATAGGATGCCCTGTCGCATCATCAAACTCCGCTGCGGCATCAACACCGATGCGTGCTACATCTTCAGCCGTATATTTTTTATTTTCAAAGGCAACATACATAGCACCTAACGCATACTCGTTACCAGAGCCATAAGCATAAAAACGGTTGAATTCTTGTACATCACGATGAGAACCCACAGCAAAAATTCCATATGGATTAGCGATAAGAATATCCATACTGCTAGATTCAAAGGCAGTTTCACTGTCGCCTTTTACATCCAAATGGTAATCCTCTTTTAAGGCTTGGTGAATATGACGCCAGCGGGCAAAAATTTCATCAATCGTGCGTAAACGGACTTCGCCTTTTTGCTTGGAAAAATAATTCGATAACGCATGATGGCCTGCTGCAGGACCAGTAATGGCAATATAATTTTCCCCAACCTCTAAAATTTTCTCGTGATTTACCACGTATTTGGCGGAGTTTTTCTCAGAACCCCATTTGGCGAGCGTGTCGGCAGCGATGGCAATACTGCCATTCTTTTTTACAACGGTAACGGTTGACATAAAACAGCACTCCAACTAAAAAACCAGCCTTAATACTAAAATAATGCCAAGTTATTTTACGTTATTTTTTGGTCAATTAAAAGAAAATTACTTTTAATAATTCGTTTCCTTTTAATGACATCAAACAGCATAAAAAATGTCATTATTTTGACTTAACGTACTAAAATAACCGCAAAAAATCCTTTTTTTGAGAAAAATTCTATTTATTTTCTAGGCATTATTTTAATTGTATAACAGTTAGGTTGCTGTAAACCAGTAATAAAATTATTAACATAAAACCATTTTTATGAATGGTTCTAATTATTTAAAAATGAATAAATTATGAAGCGGAGCGGTTTACAGACACTGGCTTACCATCGTCATTGATAGCCACATAAGTAAACAAGCCCTGCGTGACGCAATGGCCTTCATTTTCAGTGGGGCGGAGTACCCAGGTTTCTATAGAAATCGTTATTGAGGTATTGCCAATACGATGCAACGTACCATAACAAGTCACAATATCCCCTACGTGAACCGGGTATAAAAAAGACATTTTATCAATTGCCACTGTTACCACTTTCGATTGAGCATAGCGTATAGCCATAGTAGCGCCGCCTATGTCCATTTGAGATAAAATCCAACCACCAAAAATTTCCCCGCTGCCGTTGGTTTGAGCAGGCATGGCCATAAGGCGGACCAATAATTCACCTTGCGGTAATCGATTTATTGTCATATTGAATTTAACTCCTATCTACCGTGATCCTATAACTTTTTTTACAGCTTCTATTCGTAAGCGATGAATTGGCTCTCTGAGTGCTGCGCCATTGAAACCTTGTTTAATTAAACCTGCCACATCAATGGCTAGTATGGCTTGATATACTTGACGCCACAATAACTCTTTTGTCGATAAATTGCCTGTAGTATGCGAAATTGCTGCCAGTACATGACTTGCAGCTAACCAACGTTCAAAATCCGTTTTTCTTCGCACAGCATCTAGTTTTTCGAGTGTATTGACAATTTCCTCTGCTGATAATTGCTCCACAGCAATATATTTTTTGAAATGCATAACCAGCTCAGTAGCAGTGGATTGGTAAATACGTCCTATTTTATAGCGTTTTGTTATTGCTAAAATAGCTTGCTCGTTGAGTTGATGCATTAAAATGGCAAAACGGATCACTTTATCTTTATGCAATAAAGCAGCATTTGCTAAATCTTGCTCATAATAAGGTGCTTTTAATTCTCGCCATAAAATGGGTAATGCCTGGCATCGAGCTAATACTTCAAAAAAAACAGCGGGAGAATTACCTGCTAATACTTTTTCCGTTTCTTGCCAAACCCGCTCGGCAACCAAAGCATCGACCTCACCTTTTTTTACCATTGTTTCCATCAATAGCACCGTTTCGGAAGCAACAGTAAAACCTCGCTCGGCGAAACGAGCAGCAAAACGAGCAACTCGCAAAATACGTACCGGATCTTCTTCAAAAGCAGGTGAAACATGCCGCAATACCCGTTGCGCTAAATCCTGTTGCCCTCCATAGGGATCAATTAACGTACCATCTATTGCTTGCGCCATGGCATTAATAGTTAAATCACGGCGCTGTAAATCTTGAATTAATGTGACATCAGGCGCAGCATAGCAGGTAAAACCTTTGTAACCAGGCCCATTTTTACGCTCTGTACGGGCTAGCGCATACTCTTCATGGGTTGTTGGATGCAAAAATACCGGGAAATCTTTTCCTACGGGAACAAAACCCGCTGCAATCATTTTTTCTGGTGTTTGTCCTACAACCACCCAATCGCGCTCAATAACAGGATAACCTAACAGCCCATCCCTGACGGCCCCTCCGACCAGATAACATTCCATAAACAAGCTCCTAAGGGCATTTATATTACATTACGTATCAGCAATGACTCACATTGATTATATCTAATGGATTATAGCTTTATCTTAGCGACTTCTGTATCTTACAATGACCTACGAGTATAGCTTGACGCGTTCGCCAAGTAAAAAAACACATAACACTGTGCTCGATAAAGACCTTTTCTACCCGATTTCTACAATAGCAAATGCTATGTAGGGTGTAAATGCAGCAAGTTTTTTGGTGGTAGCAGTTTTAAATAAAGATATGTAAGAAGTTAAAATAGGGAGATGGCAAGGATGATCAAGGCAAACCCGTGTCTAACATCTTTAGTAAAGCGTGTGGCAACTCGTATTTACAATGACATACACCCGTTGGTGGAGGAAGATGTACAACGGTATGTGGAAAATCATGTGGATATCGCTTTTCCATTGCTAGATAAATTGTTAAATGTTTCTGAAGATAAAAATCTTGATCATTTTGATCAGGCTGCTCTTGTTCTTCTTAGTGAAATCATTTGTTTTACCAATTTTCATTTAGAGCAAAAAAGACGTTGGGCGACAGCATTTATTAATGAATTTCAATCCTCTATTGCAAAACAGGCGCTAGCAGGTTGTCTTAATATTACCATTTTGCAATATTTATTTGATATTTTGCGCCATAATGAAACCCCTATCAATGATACGTTACGTCAAGCCAACGCTGCTTTATTAGATAATTATACTGATAGTTCTGGCATCACAGTACAAGATATTAATAATCTTTTAGAAGATATCGCTAACCATACACACAATTCACCTTATGAAATGTATGAGCAATTAATGAGTCAAACTCATCAAATTGTTCCTGTCGAAGTGCAGTTATTAATGATTAATGAAATGGCACAGGCAAACTTACCATTAATTCGCGAAACTGCGATTTTAATGTTATTACATCCTGATAAAAATGTACGTTATTATGTGGCTTATATTTTGGCTAAGCAACCCAAGCTAATTACAGCCACTAGTTTACGTCGCTTAATTATTTTACGAAATTGGTTGCCGACAGGGGAACAACCAGCCGTTGACCGATTAATCAAATTAGCAAGACGTCATCATATTGACTGTGAAGCATGGCCAAAAGCGCGCATTTTAAAAATCATGGCTACCAGTTTTGATGGTGTCGGCGCGCAAAGCATTTTAGCGGTTACAGAGAAAAATGGTCAATATCACTTGGGTGGTTTATTAATTAAAGAAAACTCTGGTGTTCGCGAGCCTTTATTATTTAATACTCACAAAAAGAACGAGATTGATCAAATCATTCGTAACTTAGTGGCTGAATTACCCTGCATTCCTGTGCAAGAAGGGTATTTAGATGCCGTTGTTTCTCATTTCGTTGCAATTGGTTTGCAGAATAATCAAGTGCCATCACCTTTATTGTTAGGCTTTGCGGAAATGTTGGGCGCAAGCCATTGGCGCGCTGAAAAATTTAATGCGACATTAACACTAAATCAATTAATTTTAGATTTAAATGGCAATTCATTAGAAACGGATATTATCACTAAAGTTTTACGTAAAAGTAAAGAATGGATTAATAATAAGGATTTTGCTGAATCATGGTTTGAGCATGATGATGAAGTCGATGATATTGTGCATAATATGATGCACGAATGCTCAAAAGAGAAACAAAACTTTAGTGAAGTTGTGGATGCTATTTGTACTGAAATTCTAGAACCACGTCGTCAAAAATGGCAGCATCGTTTATTGTGGATGGCATTATGGGCAAAAGCTAATACGCGTAAAAATGGGCCTAATTGGCAGGATTTTTTCATTCTTGCTCATGCATTGTTTGAAGGAAAGCCCGTAAAAGAAATTCCTTTAATGAAGGCTATTAGCATTGAAACAGCAAATATGGCAACCAAACAATCCTATCATCAGTGCTCTTGAGCTAATAAAATTTCGGTAACTGCAGCTAAATCATCGCAAATGGTGACTTTTTGTAGGATAGGATCACTTTTTGCGATGGTGGCTTCACCATTACCAGTTCGTACTAAATAGCTCGAACATCCTGCTGCAAGCCCTGCTTGTAAGTCTCGTAATGAATCACCAACGACTATTGCATCTTTGGCATCAACTTGGGTACGGTTTAAAATATCAAGAATTAACCCTGGTTTTGGCTTACGACACTCACAATCTTCGTCAGGATGATGGGGGCAAAAAGCGACGACTTCAATTTCACCGCCTATGGTATTGATGGCCTCTAACATTTTATGATGAATTTGGTGCAACATATCCATATTAAAAATTCCGCGCGCTAATCCTGACTGATTGGTAGCAATCGTCACACGATAATCATGCTGACATAATTTTGCAATAGCCTCAAGACTGCCGGGAATGGGGATCCATTCTTGGGGGGTTTTAATAAAATGTGGTGAATCCAAATTGATAACACCATCGCGATCGAGAATGACTAATTTCACAGCTAAGCTCTCTTTTCTCTTGCCATCAATATATATTGTACCTCTGATAGCATAGTAGTAAAAGATGTATTAAATCCCCTCTCCCCTTGCGGGCTGAGGAATCGACATATTTGCTCGCTGAATTTTCTGGGACTCTATTTAAAACTCGCCACTCCGTCATTGCGAGGAGCGAAGCGACGCGGCAATCCAACCGATAGTGATTATCGTAGCTGGATTGCCGCGTCGCTTCGCTCCTCGCAATGACGGGGTAGTTAGATTTTTGCTCTGCGGCAGATGTTTTGTATAAGTAAAACCGCTTCTTGGCGCTCAATGCTTTGTTTGAAATTGTTTAATTCAAAAACTGATTAAAAAGACATCAAGGATTTGATTCTTGATAAATTTAAGCACTTAAAAGTCCAACTACCGATAGATCTTCATCAAGGTCATCCCAATGAATTCCTATACCTTGGCCAATTAAATGCCATTTTTCTCGTTGTTCTTTTGTTGCATCACGAAGCGTAGGAAACCACTCCAAAGGAACACTAATTTCTCTTCCGTCGACTAGTGCAACATGAAGTGAAACCTCATTAAACCAAATGCGATCTGCTCTTGGATCAATTTTTATGGCTAAAAAACCCATTCTATGCCTCTTATACTTGTAAACAACTAAAATCAGCCGTTCTTTTAAAATATTGATGTACCATATTTAAGAATGCTAAATTATTCTTTCTTACTTTTTCATCTTCATCCATGACTAATGTAGTATCAAAAAATTTATTAATTTCATCAGAAAATACCATTAAATTTTTTAAAGCTTGAGCATGGTTTTTCTCATTCATTAGAAGAGCCTTATTATCCATTGCTAAGGCATATAATTTTTTCCCTTCCTCCGAAAGCAATTGGGGGTCAATACTAGCATTCTCTGGTATAGCCTGTTTCTGTAAAATGTTAGCAATCCGTTTACAAGCAGCCAATAATGGATGATGGGCGGGATTTTCTATAAAATGTTGTAAAGCTTTAACTCGCTGAATAATATCGTAAGGTCTTTTTGTATTTCGCTCTACTCCTTCACCACTACCACTTTTAGCAGGTAAATTAAAAATGGCTTCTACTACATCATAGCGATAATCATTAAGCAGCTCCATTTTTAATCGTTCCAAGACAAAATCAAATACGTCTTGCGAAATATCAATATTTTTTGTCATTGGTTGGTTGTAATTATTATAAGCCGCGTCAAAAATTGCCAGCCAGTGAAAATTGCCTGGCGCTTTTTCATCTTCAATTTCTAATAGTCGCAATAATCCTATCGCCGTACGTCGCAATGCGTAGGGATCTTTATCGCCAGTTGGTTTTTGTCCGATACTAAAAAATCCAACCAAGGTATCAATTCTATCTGCCAAACCAACAATACGACCCATTTCACCGGTTGGTAATTTGTCGCCTGCAAAACGGGGTAAATAATGCTCTTCTATTGCTAAGGCAACCGCACTATCTTCACCATCATGCTCAGCATAATAATGACCCATAATTCCTTGTAATTCTGGAAACTCACCAACCATATCTGTTAGCAAATCACATTTACATAATTCTGCAGCTTGTTTAATTTTGGCACTATCTACTTTCAGGCACTCTGCAATATAATTTGCCAATTTTACTACGCGTCGTGTTTTATCTCCTACACTGCCTAATTCTTTCTGAAACAATACCTGATCTAATTTCGGCAAATAATCTTGTAATTTATGCTTTTCATCGGTCTCATAAAAGAACTTCGCATCCGATAATCGTGCTGTCATTACTTTTTGATTGCCGTTGATAATATGGGTTGGATCATCGCTTTGCATATTGGCAATGGTGATAAAATAAGGCAGCAATTTGCCTTCTTTATCTTCAATAGCAAACGATTTTTGATGGGTTTTCATGGAGGTAATGAGTACTTCCTTGGGAAGTTTTAAAAAGGCTTTATCAAAAGAAACGAGTAATGCTACTGGCCATTCCACCAAGCCAGTGACCTCTGTTAACAAATCGTTATCAATAATTGCCTTGGCATTTTGTTTGGCGGCGATGGCTTGAATTTGTTCGTTGATTAATTCACAACGCGCAGTAAAACTGGCTAGCACAAACCCTTCGTTTTTTAATAAATCAGCATATTGATCTGATTTATTGATTTCAATAGGCTTTGGAGCATAAACACGATGGCCATGGGTGGTATTTCCTATCGGTAATCCCATAACTGTTCCGTGAACAGGTTTATCATTATAAAGTGCAACTACCCAACGAATTGGGCGAATAAAGGGGCGCACGCCATCATGCCAGCGCATGGGTTTTGGAACAGCAATTTTAACAATAGCTTGTTCGATTAATGAGGGTAATAAATCAGTAATAATCTGGCCTTGACGCATTTGTTTATAAATTAACCAAGCGCCTTTTTCTGTTTCAATAACACTGAGATCATTAAGTGCCACACCGCAGGATTGCACAAATCCTAATAGCGCTTTGGTTGGTTGACCATTAGCATCATAAGCTGCAACTTGTGAGGGTCCTTTGCGCTCGATTAATTTATCGGCTTGTTTTTCCTGCACTGATTTAATAATCACTGCCAGGCGACGTGGGGTTGCAAAGACTTCCTCGCCATTAAAGCTTAACTCGGCTTGTTGTAATTGATTTTTTATTTGCTCTATAAATTGATTAGCAATATTTTCCAATTGTTTTGCAGGGATTTCCTCACAGCCTAATTCAATTAATACATCATGCATTATTTTTCTCCTGCGACGCACTTACTAACGGAAATCCTTTTGCCTCACGCGCAGCGTAATATGCTTTGGCGACGTTACAAGCTAAAGTACGAATTTGTAAAATATAATTTTGTCGTTCGGTAACAGAGATCGCATGACGTGCATCTAACAAATTAAATGTGTGAGAAGCTTTTAATACCATATCATAAGCAGGTAGCACTAATTCGGCTGTTAATAGTGCCTCTGCTTCTTTCACATAATCTGCAAAATGTTGAAATAAAATATCGGTATTCGCTTTTTCAAAATTGTAATTCGACATTTCAACTTCGTTTTGATGGAATACATCACCATAAGTCACTTTACCATTAGCACTTTGCGTCCACAGTAAATCATAAACATTATCGACACCTTGTAAATACATGGCCAAACGTTCTAATCCGTAGGTAATTTCACCCGTGACTGGTTTACATTCCAAACCACCAATTTGTTGGAAATAGGTAAATTGGCTTACCTCCATACCATTTTGCCAAACTTCCCAACCAAGACCCCACGCACCTAACGTGGGGGATTGCCAATTATCTTCGACAAAGCGAATATCACTAGCCGCCAAATCCACACCCAAGGCTGCTAACGATTGCAGATATAAGGTTTGAATTGTATCCGGAGCTGGTTTTAATATGACTTGAAATTGATAATAATGTTGCAACCGATTAGGATTTTCCCCATAGCGACCATCTGTAGGACGTCGTGAGGGCTGTACAAACGCACAAGACCAAGGCTCAGGCCCAATCGCGCGTAAAAATGAAGCGGGGTGAAATGTACCAGCCCCCACTTCCATATCCAATGGTTGAATGATGACACACCCTTGTTCAGCCCAAAATTGCTGTAATGTGAGTATAATTCCTTGAAAACTCTTCTTATCGATCTTTGTCATGTATCTTTTCTTCCGGGTATTTAACTAAAGGAGCAATAGTAAATCGCTAGTATATCGGGATTAGCAAAGTGGCTCAAACTTGTTGCAAGTGCAGTCTAAAGAGAATAGCATAATAGACAGGCTATTTACCAGCTATGATAAAATTAATTAAACCCTACTATCAAAAGGACTCGTCATGAAAATCGCCTGGTTGACAGATATTCATATCAATTTTCTTGAAAAAAATGAACGAGATATTTTTTATAAAGCTGTAGCAGCACAACAAAGTGATGCGATTCTTATTACTGGCGATATTGCTGAAGCACCCTCAGTATCTTTTTTATTACAAGAAATGCAAGCGGCACTGAATATTCCTATTTATTTTGTATTAGGAAATCATGACTATTACAAAGGATATGTCGCTGATGTTCGACAAGAAATTGCTGTATTAACCAAAACATCAGCCTATTTACGCTGGTTACCTGTTCTAGAGGCTCAACAATTATCTAATGACATTTACCTAGTAGGCCAAGATGGATGGGCTGATGGACGATTAGGTGATTATGCAAATAGTAATTTAGTATTAAATGACTGTCGATTTATTAGGGATTTAATTCAACAACATAATATTGGTAAAAATAATCTATTAGCAAAAATGATGGAGTTAGGTGATATTGATGCCAATAATTTGCAGCAAGATTTAAACGAGGCTATTAACAAAGGTGCGCATAAGATTATTATTGCGACCCACGTACCTCCTTTCAAAGAGAGCTGTTACTACGAAGGGAAAATGAGCACCGATGATTATTTGCCCTACTTTAGCTCAAAAGCTACGGGCGATGTTCTATCGCAATTTGCGACAACCTATCCAGAAGTCGATTTCTTAGTATTCTGCGGTCATACGCACGCTGAGAGCTTTTATCAGCCCTTTAGTAACTTAACGGTAAAAACAGGCTCTGCCAAGTATGGGCATCCTAAAGTTCAAGAAGTGTTAGAGCTGTAGCGGCCAATGCCCTGGTTTTCTTAAGTGTTATAATTATGCCGCTTAAGTGTTACAATCCAACCCCCATTAGACAAACTGACCCAAACCAGGCATGATACAATGTTCCGATTTACACTAAGGTTTAAAGCATTTCCATGATGGAATCCGATGTAATTCAACAAGTAGGGTTTGAAGAAACCAACGCCAGGGGCGCGTTAGTTCGCTTATCAGCGAGTTATCGTGCGGTTTTGGAGCGGCATGAGTATCCTGAGACTATTAAAGTTTTGTTGGGGGAAGCGTTGGCTGCGGCTGTTTTATTAACCAGTACCATTAAATTTGAAGGTTCACTTATTTTGCAATTGCAAAATGCAGGGCCTATTTCTTTATTAGTTGTGCAATGTGACCAAGACTTTCACGTGCGTGCTATTGCGCGTTATGATGCGGACGATATCGTTGCCTTACAACATATAGAAGATGAATGGCAAAATGGGGTATTGAGTATCACCATTGAAGCCAATAATAATAACGCGCGTTACCAAGGTATTGTGCCTTTATCGCATGGCGGCCTTGCCAACTGTATTGAGCAATATTTCGCTCAATCAGAACAAATTTCCACTAAAGTATGGCTTACCGCCAATGGTTATGTTGCTGCTGGCTTTTTGTTGCAAGCAATGCCAACTGAAGATACCGACGTGATTAATATGGATTGGGAGCATTTAGCTCACCTTGGCTCAACGATTACACCTCATGAATTACAAACATTAGGTTTTCAAGATATTTTATATCGTTTGTATCACAGTGAATTAGTCAGATTATATGAAACCATTCCTGTAAGTTTTCGTTGCACCTGTTCACATGACCGGGTAACAGAAACATTGCGCACATTAGGTAAAGAAGAGGCACTGGATATTATTAAAGAACAAAAACAAGTCTCTATTACTTGTCAATTTTGCTACCAGGAATATCATTTTGATGCGGTAGATATCGAGCAGATATTTAGCGACCATATTATTCATCCACCAACTGATAAATACGTATGATGCAAGCGACGTTAACCTGGCAACAAGAATTAGCGCAAGCTATTCAAGATCCAGCACAATTATTAAATGAATTAGGGTTAGAAGAGCATTTGCTATCTGGCGCTATTGCTGCTGCGAAATTGTTTCCGCTGCGGGTGCCACAAGCGTTTATTGCAAGAATGCGTAAAGGTGATGTGCGTGATCCTTTATTAGCCCAAGTTTTACCGCTTGATATTGAGCAGCACATGGTGGAAGGATATAACAATAATCCACTGCAAGAAGCCAATTATAATCCTATCGCGGGTTTATTACATAAATATAAAAATCGTGTGTTATTAACCGTGACAGGCAGTTGCGCTATTAATTGCCGTTTTTGTTTTCGCCGCAGCTTTCCTTATGAAAAAAATAATCCGGGTAAAACAGGCTGGCAAGACGTTATTGATTATATTGCTGCTGATAAATCTATTGATGAGGTGATATTCAGTGGTGGTGATCCTTTAAATGCTTCCGATAAATCGCTGCTGTGGTTAAGTGAAAAATTAGCAGAAATTCCACATTTACAACGATTACGCATCCATACCCGATTACCCGTTGTTATTCCTGCTCGCATTACAGATGAATTACTGGCTTGGTTAACAGGTACACGATTACAACCGATTGTTATTTTACATGTGAATCATGCTCAAGAATTAGATTCAACCGCACAAAATGCGTTACAACGTCTTGCTGAAAAATCAGTAACCTTATTAAGCCAATCGGTATTATTAAGAGGCATTAATGACTCTACTGAGGCCTTAGTGGCTTTAAGCAAACGATTATTTGAATGTCGTGTATTACCTTATTATTTACATATTATGGATAAAACCCAGGGCGCCGCGCATTTTGATGTGCCGCTGGAAAAGGCGAAATTATTGCATAATGAAATGTCTAAACAATTATCAGGTTATTTGGTGCCACGATTGGTGCAAGAAGTGCCGGGAATGTTGGCAAAAGTGGTGATTGCCTAATAGCTAAGAACGACCTCTCCCACAAGAGGAGAGGTGAAGAGAAGAATTTCTAACGATGCTCGCCCGCAGGATCATCCATTTTTGTTGATTTATCTTCAGGTTTTGCATCCACTGCACCAACTGCGGTTACATCATCAATTGGGGCATTACCCGCTGGTGGATTTGTATCAAGCGGAATATTCCAATTTTTTGGCTCGCGTACTGGGCGACCTGACATAATATCTTCGATTTGGTCAGCATCTATCGTTTCATATTTCATCAACGCATCGGCCATAATATGCAATTTATCAATATTGGTAGTTAATAATTCTTTAGCCTGTGCATAATTTTTATCGATAATATGACGCACTTCTTGATCGATCACAGCGGCTGTTTCATCGGATAATTCTTTACGTTTAGTAACAGAGTGGCCTAAGAAAACTTCGCCTTCATCTTGGCTATACATTAAAGGACCAAGGCGTTCGGAAAGACCCCATTTTGTTACCATATCACGCGCTAAACCGGTAGCACGTTGAATATCATTAGAAGCGCCTGTTGTTACATTCTCAGGGCCTAAAATTAATTCTTCGGCAATACGACCGCCAAATAAACTGGTAATTAAACTTTCGATACGGCGTTTACTGTAGCTGTAACGATCTTGTTCGGGTAAATACATGGTGACACCAAGCGCACGACCACGGGGAATAATAGTGACTTTATAAACCGGATCATGTTCAGGCACTAATCGACCAACAATCGCATGGCCTGCCTCATGATAAGCGGTTAATTTCTTTTCATCCTCACTCATTGCCATAGAGCGACGTTCAACACCTAATAATATTTTATCTTTAGCACGTTCCATCTCATGCATGTCGACTTCACCTTTATTAATACGCGCTGCTAATAAGGTGGCTTCGTTCACTAAATTCGCTAAATCAGCGCCAGAAAAACCGGGTGTTCCGCGCGCAATAAGAGCGGGATCAACATCTTTAGCGGCAACTACTTTCTTTAAATGAACGCGCAAAATTTGCTCGCGGCCTCTTATATCAGGTAAAGGCACAATAACTTGTCTGTCAAAACGACCAGGTCGTAATAAAGCAGGATCTAAAACGTCAGGGCGGTTAGTGGCGGCAATAACGATAACGCCTTCTTTACCTTCAAAACCATCCATTTCTACTAATAATTGGTTTAATGTTTGTTCACGCTCATCATGACCACCGCCTAAACCAGCACCACGATGGCGGCCCACAGCATCAATTTCATCGATGAAAATAATACAAGGCGCTTGTTTTTTCGCTTGTTCAAACATATCACGTACACGCGATGCACCAACACCAACAAACATTTCCACAAAGTCAGAGCCTGAAATACTAAAAAATGGCACTCGTGCTTCACCGGCAATGGCTTTTGCTAATAATGTTTTACCGGTTCCTGGTGGACCAACCATTAACACACCACGAGGAATACGACCACCTAAACGTTGGAATTTATTAGGGTCGCGTAAAAACTCGACGAGCTCTTTAACGTCTTCCTTCGCTTCTTCAACACCAGCAACATCAGCAAAGGTAATTTTTACTTGATCTTCACCTAATAAACGCGCGCGACTTTTACCAAACGATAAAGCACCACGACCACCTGCCCCACCTTGCATTTGGCGCATAAAGAAAATCCACACGCCGATAAATAATAAAATCGGGAACCAGCTAATAAATAGTTGCATCATTAAGCCACGTTGTTCTGGGGGTTGGCCTTCAACAACGACATTGGCTTTTAGTAAATCATTCATTAAACCGGGATCATCAATTGGCATATAGGTAGAGAATTTTTGGTTATTAGCTTCCGTACCCGTAATAGAACGATTATCAATAATAACTTTTGTTACTTGATTTTGATGTACTAACCGTAAAAAATCAGAATAATCGATTTTAGCAATATTTTCTTCACGTGGATTGAAATTGCTAAAAATTGACATCAACACCACAGCGATAACTAACCAAACCAATAAATTTTTTAACGTATCGTTCAAAATATCACCCTCTTTTAGTCTTAATAACTCAATTGTTATTAATAAATTCTTTGGCAAGCAAATAGATTTCACGTGATCGCGAACGCGATGCTTGCGGTTTTACTACCAATACTTTGCCAAAATGTTGTCGCAAAGTACGAATTAATTCATCAAAGCCAGCCCCTTGAAATACTTTTACTAAAAAGCAGCCGCCTTTGCGTAGGCTGATAAAGGCCATCTCCAATGCCATTTCAGCCAAATACATCGTACGAGCTTGATCGACGGTATTAATACCAGAAATATTGGGCGCCATATCAGATAGCACGACATCAACCCCAGCCTCGCCAATAATGTCTTTTAAACAGATTAGGCTATCTTCTTCACGCATATCGCCTTGGATAAAATGGACGTTTGGTAGTGGTGGCATCTCTAAAATATCCAGGGCAACAACCAAACCTTTTTCGCCCACCAATTTGGCAGCTACTTGTGACCACCCTCCAGGAGCGGCACCTAAATCTACTACACGTAAACCTGGACGCAGTAAGTGATGTTTTTGGTTAATTTCCAACAACTTAAAAGCGGCGCGGGAACGATAACCCACTTGTTGAGCTTTGATTACATAAGGGTCGTTAACGTGCTCTTGTAACCACCGACTACTACTTTTTGTGCGACCCATTCTAACCTCAATCATATCATGTTTTCATTGCTGATAGCTGGGTAAAGGCCAAACAGCTAACTTACTGATTATAATACATTATGCTGGTTAATGCATTAGAGAAAATGCTTATGTTTAGGGCAATCGCGCTTAAATTAGCTTGAGAAGCCTAGTGTCTACGTGCTGCGGCTTGTCCGCAGCATCCAGAAGATGCTTGAGCTAAAAATAGATTTAATTATTACACCCAGCTGGATACCGCGGACAAGCCGCGGTACGTCGGAAACAAGATAATTTAAGTGCGATTGCTCTGCGCTTATGTTACACGGCTATTGCATATGAAGGTATTAACTCATATCAACAACTGCTCATCAGAAGTTCTAAGCCATTTCCAAATAGGTTTAACAAAAATAGTATATTTTTTATTATTCCTTTCCAAGGTTTCAACGAATTCCTCATTTTCACTAATAATCAAACCAATCGATAGGGAAAATTTATCCATAGCCTCTAATAAACCTGCTATTTCCCTTGTTTTAGTGCTAGGATCATATAGCTCAACACAAACTTGGATAGCCGCTAAGGTTTGCATGTTATCACGCACGATGAAATCACACTCTTTAATTCCTTTAAAGTAATATATGTTATAGCCTCTGCGCTTCAACTCTAAAAAAACTATATTTTCCAGCATACGCCCTCGATCTTCACTGGTTCGAAAGCCCATCATTTTTGCTAGTACATGATCAATAAAATAAACTTTTTTGGGAGATTGTTGCTGCGCTTTAAGATTGTCATCATAGCGAGGTATAAAAAAACAGAGAAAGCTATTTTCTATATAGCTGCAATAATCAGAAATAGTGCTATTACTTTTAATTATTATACCATTATTATTGATCATTCCTAAAAGTTTGGGTAAAGTAACTTCTTTGCCACAATTACTTGCCAAGAAAAAAAGCAGCTTTTTTAATGCGTCAGCATTTCCCACCCTATATCGAGTAACTATGTCTCTATAAAGGATGCTTTCATATAACGAATGTAGATATTCTTTATTTTTGTACGTTATAAATGCGGGTATTCCACCCAGTTCAAGGTAATTATCATATAACCCTTTTAAGATACCTATATCGGTGGTGCTAAAATCACTTTGTTCAAGAGCTATGGAATCTTGCGAAAATTCAGCGAATGAAATAGGATAAATAGTTAATGATATATAGCGGCCCGTTAATCGCGTTCCTAACTCTTCACTAAATAAATTAGCATTTGAACCTGCCAGATATATTTTATAACCTTGATTATATAATCGGCGAACAAATAATTCCCATTTTGGAATATTCTGAATTTCATCGAAATAAAATGTCTTTTGAATACCATACAGAGCAATAAGTGTTTGATGTAACAGCTCAAAATCTTCAGGGCCAAAAGTCACTAATCGTTCATCTTCAAAATTAAAATAATAATTATTTTCACTGCCATGTATTCTACGTATGTGCTCTAACAATATCGATTTACCGCATCGCCTAATACCTGTTAGCACAATGATTTCTGGGTTCCGTCTTAAGTTATCCAACTTTTTTTCAGCAGTTCGTTTTATGTAGAAATAGGGCCAGCTCTGATCTTCGTGCTGATCTAGAATAACTCGCTTTAACATTTCCTGGGAAATGGTCATGAATATCCCTCCATTTATAATGAAAGGATATTATATAAACCATTCGCTGTAAAAATATAGTTTTGCCATATACTATACGATGATAGAATCGTTCCTTCGGCTTTCGTAGAGAACTGTCCCAGTTTGTGTTAGTGTTGTAGCCTTGATAGAGCAAAGCGACGTCAAGATTACACTATATTCAGTTAGGATTTATGATGACAAAGATATTAACAACCGCATCCAAAATGGCGCTGCGGAAAAAAGCGCATAGTTTATCACCAGTAGTTATGCTTGGTGGTAAAGGGCTCACTCCCGCAGTGGAAAAAGAAATTGTACTTGCATTGGAAATACATGAATTAATTAAAGTGAAAGTCCCAGAGCAAGAAAAAGAAGTACGCGATGAAATGATAGCTAGTATTGTTGCCAACACGGATTGCACGTTGATACAGCGAATTGGGCATATTGTCGTATTGTATAAAAAGCGCGTAGAAAAGAAAAAGAAAAAATAGCTGCTTTTACCATAAGGCTGCTAATGCTTGATCGAGACGTTCGACGCCCACAACATCAAAATTATCATAACCGCCTTTTTTAACATTGCCAATGGGAGCAATAGCACGTTTAAATCCGTGCTTCATTGCTTCACGTAAACGCTCTTGGCCACCTTGGACTGGGCGTAATTCGCCAGCTAATCCGACTTCACCAAATACCACTAAATCCGTTGGTAATGGCTGATTGCGAAGGCTAGAAATAATAGCAAATAATAAGGCTAAATCAGCGCCCGTTTCATTAACACGAACACCACCAACCACATTGATAAACACATCTTGATCATACGTTGCAATACCACCATGCCGATGTAAAACAGCAAGCGCCATCGTTAAACGATTTAATTCTATGCCAACCGCTACACGTCTTGGATTTCCCAAGTGACTTTGATCTACCAAGGCTTGTACTTCAATTAACATAGGACGAGAGCCTTCCCACGTTACCATCACTGCGCTACCAGGCACGGGTTTTTCATAATGTGATAGGAAAATAGCAGAAGGGTTATTCACCTCACGAAGACCTTTGTCTGTCATTGCGAAAATACCCAATTCATTAACAGCACCAAAACGATTTTTTACGGCGCGAATAACGCGATATCGGCTGTCTTTTTCGCCTTCAAAATATAATACCGTATCAACCATATGTTCTAGCACGCGTGGGCCTGCTAAAGCGCCTTCTTTGGTAACATGGCCGACCAAAAATACAGCAACTTCGTGTTGTTTAGCAAATTGCACTAATTGTGCTGCACTTTCTCGCACTTGACTAACAGAACCAGGCGCTGAAGGTAATGTATCAGTGTAAAGCGTTTGAATAGAATCAATCACCATGACATCAGGTTTCGCTACTTTTGCAGAAGCAATAATGCGCTCAACTTGGGTTTCAGCTAATAAATTTAATTCACCGCTAGGTAACCCTAACCGGTGTGCGCGTAATGAAACCTGTTGTAAAGACTCTTCCCCAGTAATATATAATGCCTTACGCTGTTGTGCTAAAGCACATAAGGTTTGTAATAATAATGTCGATTTGCCAATACCAGGATCTCCACCAATTAATACTACCGATCCAGACACTAACCCGCCGCCTAATACCCGATCTAACTCATCTAATAATGTCGAAAATCGTGGTTCTTCAGTTAAGCTAATTTCTGATAGTGTTTTTAATTGGCCTAATGCCGCACCTGCATAACCTTGCAAACGATGTTCTCGTTCAGCTGTTCGAACATCTTGTGCTAATTCGGATAACGTGTTCCATGCATTGCAATCGGCACATTGTCCATTCCATTTGGAGGTGATGGCACCACAGGCGTTGCAGACGTAACTGAATTTTAATTTTGACAAAAGGTGATCCTCTTTTTGTACTACACCACATCGCTGGCAGCTTGTAATAGGATATCCGCTTGTTCGCATAAAATATGGTATAGCTCTTCCACATCTTCGTTTCTTAACTTTAATGCGACTTCCAAATTAAACACCGCTTCTTTTAAACGTGGCGTACCGCAATAGCAAACAGCTCCGTGTAGCTTATGTACCAATTTTAGCATAGTCTCAAAATCATTGGCGTTGAACGCAGCAGCAATTTCCCATTTATCATTGGGTAAGTCCGTCAACAATATATTCAACATTTCTCGTGCCAAATCACGGCTGCCATTAGCCAATGAATCAGCTAGCTCCCAGTCAATAATTTTAATGGGGGATTGAGTTGTTTTTATTTTCACCCATTTTGCAAATATCTCATCTGCTATTGGCTTCATTAGCGGTTTAGCTATCACATCATTCATGCCAGATCCTACACACGCTGCTTTTACTTCATCATCAACATGGGCAGTTAACGCTACGATAGGTGTATTGCGATTGGGGTTATCAACTTGAGTTCTAATGACACGGGTGATGTAAGGGCCGCTCAAATCGGGCAAACCAACATCCATATAAATTAAATCATATTTATTTTCCTGCGCTTGTAGCAAGCCTTCACGCCCATTGCTTGCTACATCGACCAAGTTTCCCCATGACTCTAAATTAATCTTAGCGGTTTTTTGTGCCAACAGATTATCTTCCACTAATAAAATACGCGGCAATTCAGTAGTAGTCCAAAAATCACCATCACTTTTTTTGCCGGCGGGTGCTGATTTTTTTAGCTTCTCTTCTTGTAGAATTTGTAAGTCTGTTGGTTCAGGTAATATAAAGTCGGTATTAATATTGCTTTCATCATCCAGCAAAGGCATTTTTACCGGGAAAACACAGGTAAAGGTTGAACCCTCATTAACTTCACTGTCTACATAAATCTCGCCTTTTATTTCTTCCACAAATTGACGAACAATATATAGACCAAGGCCCGTGCCTTTATAAACATTTTCATAGGAAGGCGTGAGGCGTTCAAAACGCTCAAAAATAATACTATGTTTGTCTTTTGGAATACCAATACCCGTATCTTTGACAATAAGGCGGATTACCACTTTATCATTGAGGGTTTTTGCCAATTCTACAGCTACTGTAATACTGCCTTTTTCCGTAAACTTAACTGCATTACCTAGCAAATTCATTATTATGCGATAAATATGCGAATTATTACCCAACACATAGCGCGGTAATTTAGGGTCATATTGTACTTCCAATTTCAACCCTTTTTCCTTTATACAAGGTTGAAACATGGCAACAACTTTGGTCACTATACTTTGCAAACAAAATTTTACCTGCCTATTAGTACCTTCTGTTGCTTCGCTGCGGATCATTTCAATGACTTCATTAAATAAGGCAAGCAATCCAGAACCTGCTTGTAAAATATCGACAATTCCTTGCTTAATAACTACATCCTGACATTTCTCTTGTAAATGATGCGCCATGCCAATAATACCTGACAAAGGGGTACGGATATCGTGACTGATATTGCGAATAAATTCCAATTTGGCATGATTAGCAACTTCTGCTTTTTTAATAGCATCTCGAAATTCTTTTTCTACGATTTTTTGATTCGTCACGTCGTGATAAATACCTAACACGCCATAGACTTCATTTTGTTCATTGATCAAAGGAACTTTGCTCACTGATATAGTAATTACTCTACCATCAGCAGAATGATGTAATTCTTCTTTATGCAGCAGGGATTTACCTGAGGTGAGAACCCCTTTATCATCTAATCGATAGGTCGCGCTTTCTTCTTTAGTCCAGGGCATATCATAATCTGTTTTACCAATAATATCTTGTGGTGATGTCAGACCGGCATGAGTAGCAAATGCTTTATTGCATCCTTGAAAAACCGAGTTTTTATCTTTCCAAAAAATAGCGTAAGGTAAAATATCAATAAGGTAGTTAAAAAATGGGTTGTTATTGGCTTTATGGGATGATTGCATCCAGGCAGTAATATCAACACCTGTCACCAACATACCATTAATATTTTGCTTTTCACGCAGCGGCAAAATATTCCAGAGCAGCATACCCTCTTTGGTCGTATTATTATCAACACGACTAACCGCTTGCAATGAAAGTTGGATGGGGGAGTTGGCATTGTCATTAGGAACAGGTAAATCAACGCCGCTTTGACGACAGAGTTCAAAAAAGTTGCGATAAAGTGCTGCTTCTTTTCGTAAACCAAAAAATAACTCGGCTGATTGATTAAGATCGACAATCAACCAGTCATGCGAAAGCACCAACACTAATTGATTGGAGTATTGAAAGAAAGCATTAAAATACAAAGCGGATTGGCGCGCTAAACCATTACCCAGCAATTGCGCTATCATCAAGCGTTCTCCACCAAATTATTTAGGGTACAGCACATTCCACATGAAAAAAATTAACAAGCTGTGACGCTTTGTTAAACAATATGCTATCCCTAAGGCAATTGATGGATTCATTCAAATCTGAGAATGATTGGTTTTAACAATAACAGCATCTCAATTGCGCTACCTCAATAATATAACAATGAGGTTACATCCCTGAACTCGAACTAATTCCAGAATACTAACAAATTTTTCATTCCAAACGCAATAATTATTTCTCATATTAGCAGCAAAACCTTGTAAGTTAGCAATCAAGTACGGATATAAATGGCAGAAATAAACCGTACAATTACCTATCAACTATAATTTAATAATAATTGCAACTAACTATATAGAGCACACCCCCATGAAAAATTCTCTTGATGAAAAAACAGTTAACCTCGCTCTACAAGGCGGTGGTTCACATGGTGCTTTTGGTTGGGGGGTACTTGATTATCTGTTGGAAGATGGTTGTATTGAAATTGAAGGCATCAGCGCAACCAGTGCTGGCGCTATGAATGCCATTGCGTTAGCGCAAGGGTTATTAAACAATAATAAGGAAGAGGCGCGTGAATTATTAGAAAATTTTTGGCATAAAGTTAGCACATATGGACAACTCTACGCCCCAACTAATCCTTTCAATATGAATTGGTTTAGTCAACTCAACTACAGTTTGGCCAATAACCCTAGCTATATAGCATTTGAAGGCATGACACAATTACTATCACCCTACCAATTTAATCCACTTAATTTTAATCCATTAAAAAATATATTAGAAGATATGATTGATTTTGAAGCTATAAGAACGAATTCAAAATTAAAATTACATTTTTGTGCAACTAATCTAGAAACGAGCCAAGTACATATTTTTAAGAAAGATGAAGTATCTGCTGATGTCGTTATGGCCTCTGCTTGTTTACCTAATTTATTTCAGGCAATTGAAATAAATGGTGAGTATTTTTGGGATGGTGGCTATACAGGAAACCCCGCTATATTTCCCTTAATTTACCATTGTGACTCACCTGATATTTTGCTAATTAGTCTGACTCCTATAGTACGCAAGGGGTTACCAAAAACAGCAGATGAAATTATGAATCGTATTCTTGAGATCAGTTTTAATGCCTCTTTAACACGCGAGCTTCGTGCGATAGCATTTGTGACACATTTAATTGAGGAAGGAAAATTTAAAGACGGTGAAATGAAATATATAAGAATGCATGCAATTCGCTCGGATGAAAAAATGTGTGCTTATGAAAGGCGTTGTCAATTTCCTTTTATAGTTAAGGTACAATCGCACCAGTATAAATAACGTAAATATCAATAAAATAATAGGTTCACTAATAACGGGCCTAAAAGGTAATATCTGCGCAGGAAATACATAAAAACGTAACAGGATAGAGGCAACCAGGGCTAGTTGAACAGCGATAATAAAATATTCACTCTTATAATGTATCGCCAATATGTCTGCTTGGATACGAAGTGGTAGATTGGAAAATTTCATTTCCGCCAATGACTCCTTTCAAGGTTATGGTTTAAGTGTAACGTAAAAAAGGGATCTTACCTTTATGACGATGGCTTATTCCAAAGGGATTTCATTTTATAGAAAAAATATGAGTTCCCTTTGACTTTCCTGCTACAAAACTGTCACAATTACTCCTTGGCATTTAATCCTCACAATAGGAATTTTATTGGTATGTCTGCAGATAACCACCCCACAACAACGACAAAAAACAAAAACTTCTGGCAACGCTTTGAGCTCTGGCAACAAATTTTAATCGCCCTCATTTTAGGCATTATTGTTGGGCTTGTTTTCGGCGATGACACAGCTAATACACAAATTGCTTGGCTAAAGGCGATTCACCCTTATGGGGAAACCTTGGTCATGGACTTCTTTAAACCTGTCGGCGATTTATTTGTGAATGCCATTAAAATGATCGTAGTGCCAGTGGTATTCGTGTCGATTGTCTGTGGTGTGGTTTCTATTGCTAATCCTGCAACGATGGGGCGCATGGGTCTTAAAACGCTATCTATTTTTGTGATAACAATGGCATTAGCTTCTTTAATAGGAATCTCTTTCGCGAAAATGACCAATCCTGGCATGGGAATTCCTGAAGAAAAAAAATTGGCGGTTATTGGCAGTATTCAACATGATGGCCCAATACCAGTGCAACCCACTATTGTAGAAACGATTACTAGCATTATTCCTGCTAATCCTGTTGAGGCAATGGCAACATCTAACGTATTACAAATTGTGGTATTTGCTTTTTTACTCGGCATTGCTATTAATTGTGCGGGCGAAAGGGGTAAGCCAATTGCTAATTTATTTAACGCGTTGGCGTCGGTGATTCAGCATATACCACGTTTGGTCATGCGATTTGCTCCGCTTGGTGTTTTTGCATTAATGGCTACTGTAGCAGCCAGTTTTGGTCTTACTATTTTGCGCGATTTATTACTTTCTGTTGTTACTATTTATGCAGGCTGTATTGTCTTTGCCCTGGTAGTTTACAGTCTAGGATTAATGCTTTATGGCGGACTATCACCCCGTCGTTTTTTCAGCGGCATGGCAGAGGCAATGGCATTTGCCTACAGTACTACCAGTAGTTCTGCCACATTGCCTTACACTGCCCACTGTGCAACTTATAACCTTGGTGTATCCAAACGAATTACTGATTTCGTTGTTCCATTAGGTGCAACCGTTAATATGAACGGATTAGCTGTTTATTTAGCCGTATCAACTATCTTTGCGGTTAATTTATATGGCTTGGAATTAGGAACTACAGAGTACATTTTGCTCATTATTACCGGCACCTTAGGTGCTATTGGTGCTGCGGGTGTGCCTGGTAGTGGCTTAGTTGTAATGTCGATGGCGATGAGTTCGGTAGGATTAAATCCGGGACAAATTGCCGTTGTTATTGCTTTATTTGCTGGTGTTGATCGTTTAATCGATATGATGACCACAACTATTAATATTACTGGCGATGCATTTACGGCTGTGATGATCGCTAAAAGTGAAAATGAATTAGATATGAAAGTTTATAACGCGTCTACTATTCCCTATAACAAACAACTCATAAAGGACTATGAATAAAAAAATGAGTAAAATACAAAATGCTATAAGCCCAACACGACAAGAAAATTACCCTGAATGGTACCAACAAGTCATTCAAGCCGCAGATCTTGCTGAAAATTCACCCGTGCGGGGTTGCATGGTAATTAAACCATGGGGTTATGCTATATGGGAGCATATACAACAAACTTTAGACCAAATGTTTAAAGCAACGGGACATATGAATGCCTACTTTCCTCTATTAATTCCTTTAAGCTATTTAGAAAAAGAAGCTGAGCATGTGCAAGGGTTTGCTAAAGAATGCGCAGTAGTAACCCATCATCGTTTAGAAGCCGATCCAGAAGGCGGATTACGACCAGCTGGTGAATTAGAAGAACCTTTAATTATTAGACCAACCAGCGAAACCATTATTAATATTCAATTTAGTAAATGGATTCAATCTTATCGCGATTTACCTTTATTAATTAACCAATGGGCCAATGTGATGCGCTGGGAAATGCGTACTCGTCTATTTTTGCGCACCTCAGAATTTTTATGGCAAGAAGGACATACGGCACATGCTAATTCACAAGAAGCTATTGAAGAAACATTTCGTATGTTATCTATTTATGAAACCTTCGCTCGGGATTATATGGCGATGCCTGTGATTAAAGGTGAAAAAACGGCTGATGAACGTTTCCCTGGCGCACAAAATACCTACACGATTGAAGCTATGATGCAAGATAAAAAAGCATTGCAAGCAGGCACCTCGCACTTTTTAGGCCAACATTTTGCTAAATCCTTTGATATTAGTTTTGCTAATAAAACGGGTGATATTGAATATGCCTGGACAACATCCTGGGGTGTTTCTACGCGTCTTATTGGTGGCTTAATTATGACTCACAGCGATGATGATGGCTTGGTATTACCACCTAAATTGGCCCCCACTCAAATTATTTTATTACCCATTTACCGCTCAGAAGAAGATAAAGCCCTTGTCTTACCTTACTGTGAAGAATTAGCACAAACCTTGCGCGCACAACAATTCGATGGAAAACCATTGCGTGTTAGTATTGATGCCCGAGATATGAATACAGGTGAAAAAGGTTGGCAAGCCATTAAAAAAGGTATTCCTCTTCGTGTTGAAATTGGTCCACGTGACATTGCCAATAATCAAATAGTTATTGCAAGACGTGATGAATTACCAAAACAGAAAAAAATTATACAACGTGAAGAATGTATTAATAGTGCCAGCAACCTACTGGCAGAAATTCAACAACATATGCTCGAGAAAGCCACCTTATTTCAACAAAGCAATACGCATGTTATCCGCTCAGCAGCAGAATTTGAGGCCTTTTTCACCCAAAATGATGATGATGCTCCAGCACCTGGTTTTGCATTGTGTTATTCGATACATAATGATGCCATTCAGCAAATGGCTAAAAACTTAAAAGTTACCGCGCGCTGTATTCCGTTAAATCAATCTCAAGAAAAAGGACAGTGTATTTTTACTGGGGGAGCAACGAATCAGCAGATTGTATACGCCAAGGCTTATTAAAAGTTAAAGCGCCCGCAACACTGGTAATATGATAAACTAAAAATAGACAATAAAATTTTACCTTATTGTTGATGGCGCGATGCAGCAAGCTGTGTAGTAGTAAAAGGAGGTTGATATGCAACGTTTTTACTTCCTGGTTCCAAAATTAGTAACCACAAAAAACCTTGTTAATGAATTAAATAACATGGGCATTAATGACAGTGATATCTACGTATTAGGTGAGCAAGATAAAATTACTGCTGCTCACTTACATCCTGCGGGTGTCATGCAAACAACCGATGTAGAACCTGCTCTTAAAAAAGGCGCTGTAATAGGTGGTGTTTTAGGTTTTATAGCGGGTGTTGTGGGTGTCCTTTTTCCTTTGGCCGGTTTCGTATTAGGCAATGGTGTTATTATTGGCATGACGCTATTTGGCATCGTATTTGGCGCATGGGCAAGCTCAATGATAGGAATATCTGTGAGATCTCCTGTTGTAGAAAAATTTGAACAAGCGCTCAAAGAAGGCCAATTTTTAATGATGGTTGATTATAAATCACAAAATGAACGTGCATTGGTCGACTTAATCAAAATACATCACCCAGAGGTCATTATCAATCGGGTCAATTTATTAAATACACCTACAGAAGTTTGGGATCAGCATCATCACCAGATTTTACATTAAGGTGTAAAGTTGATGGGGCTAATAATTATTGGTTGCATAACACCGATAATTGATGATATGGGAATAGGGCCAAAGTAGCGGCTGTCAAAACTTTGTTGAGAGTAATCTGATAGTAGCCATACCATGCCGTAAGGCATGGTAGTATTTTTAGACTGGGGTAAATAACGTTGTTTGCTATCTACAGCAAGTAATTTACTATTTTTTTGTAATACACCATTTATTTTTATTCCCTCCTTAGAAATCATAATCCTGTCCCCTGAGACAGCTACTACTCGCTTTATCATGGGTTGATAACCGTGGGCGCAAGATAGGATCCCAAATTTAAGATAATCACGTGATTTTGCTTCTTTAAACAAAGGGGTGTCTGGGGGGCAAAAAATAACTATTTTAAATTTGTCAGTAGAATTATTAAAGGACTTGGTTATTTTCCAGATACCTATTGGAAATGAATCAGAGTGATTCCATCGGTAACCTGCCAACCAAGCGATAACAAGAAGAAATAAGATAGAAAAAATAATATATTTCATGTTTCTGAAATTCAACTTAAAACTAATCGATCCAGCAAGGCTAAATTATATCTGCTTTTAGTGGGGTCCATTAAATACTATATCCTTATTAACCATCACATTAAAAATATACCCTGGCCTAATCTCTAATGTAGGTTGAATGTTTAAATTACGTTTCACAAGCTCACTTCCCACTTGAGCCAGTTGTAATCCTAATGCTCCCCCAATAATTCCCTGTGCTTCATCGCTGTTAGAATCCGGTTGTGATAGTTGATAACCGGCGCTGATTATACTTAACATAAAAGCACTGCCAAATAATCGCAAATAGTGATTATTTACATAATCTGTAAAACCTGCGTAGCCAGCTGCGTCAATTCCAGGCATGCTATCTAATGTTAATGTGGATGCATCAGGAAAAACGATTCGATGCCACGCGATCAATACGCGTTGTTGACCATAACTAACTCGGCTATCATACATACCTATCAGTTTCGATCCTTGTGGTATCAATAAGTGATTGCCACTCGCCGTATCATAAACATGTTGAGACACTTGCGCCGTAATTTGCCCCGGCAAATCTGAATTAATTCCTGTAATCATTACAGCAGGGATAACCGTACCAGTCTTAATTTCAAACGCACTTTGCGGTGATTGGGGTTTAGATGATAAAAGATATGAGTTGGCTGTTTGTTGTAAAAAGGCGATTTTGTTTGATTGACCATTTTGATCTTCACTAATAGCAAGATTATTCTCAGATTGTTTACCTTCACTATATGAACCCGTAATTGGTAAAGTTGTGGCTCTTGATAATAAATTAGTTTCAGCAGATAGTGCCTCGATTAAAAGCTGCTGCTTTAAAGGTGAAGTTGAAGAATGGGGTTGTTGCAACAAAGAGATGTTTTTTGGCGCTTCTAAAAAATATTCAGCAGCTATTTCATCTCCTTTCATTTTCATTTGCTCTTTAATAAAACCTTCAGCAATAGCTGTTGCTGGTTGTAATTTTATTTCATCATTGTTTGCACCATCTATTTGCATTTTCGCGCTACTTCGTTGATAGGCCACATAACATAAAGCCAATAGAACCGTCACGAATAAAATCATCACTATCAGCAAAGGCAATTTGTTCAAACGCTTAACACCTGTTGTGGGCCTTTTATATAGCGACATTATTTACTCCATCGTATTTAATGTAAACCCTGTGGCTGCCATCACGGTATTGTTTTGCAGTTGATACAATCGGTTAATTTGATATTTACCAACTTGCAATCCCACACGTATTTCATCTGGGGATAAACGGTCAATAATATAAAGAGTATATTCTGCATTATTAGGTGCTATTTTTTTATCACCATAAAGAGCATAACCCGCATGACGGAATGTATTTTCCAATTGCTGGCTAAAAACACCTGAAGTACTGGCAAATAATAAAGGAGTTTGGCCTGGTCCGTAAATTTCTTTTACAAAAGAAACGATGTCTTGTGCAATAAATTCTGCTTGTTGCGGTTGCAATTGTGCTGCTTCTTTTGACCCCGATGTTGAAAAAAGAGCGCACCCTGCGAAAAAGCAAGCTATAAATATCAATCCAACATACTTCATTTTTTAGCGCCTCGTAATTGTAATGCGCTCTTGATCATAACCAACACCCGTGATTAATATCGCTTTGTTAAATAATTGATCAACAATATACCGATCATTTTTAAGACGATAATTGACGAGCTGTTCATCACCTGATGCCCCAAGCACCAGCAATGCGGGTGCTTGCGATTGACTCATGGTTTTTGGCATTTGAATGATAGTTTTAATCCCATTGTTATACACTCTAACCGGTTTCCAGCTGGCTTTCCCGGTAATTTCATATTCAAAATCCAACTCATTAATTGCCTCCCCGGTGTTTTGTAGTGTATTTGCCATTTTTTGCTGTGTTACTTTATTATGATAAATATCCCATTGCTGTTGTAATTCATCTGGGTAGTTAAAGCTAACACGTGGTACAAAATCAATTTGCTGCGATAGTAATTTCATATGATATGTTCTTCTATCAGTCGTCACCACCATCGTGGTTGACAACCCTACATCGGTGGGTTTAATAATTAAATGGGTTGTTTCATTATCTTCTGATCCGCTGATAGCGGGAGATATTTTCCAACGTATACTATCCCCTACATGTAAATCTCTAACAATTTCTCTTGGTTGTAATTCCACATCACAGACGTTCAAAGGAGAACAAACAATCGAAGGCAAGGTCGCGCCATATAAATATATTACTTTTCCCTCATCATCCATTGCTGGCAACTCTTCACGATTTATCCATTGCTGAGCAAGCTTTGTTGCTTCTTTTTCTTTACCATTTAACAGTAGAGGTTGCACGATTGGTGATATAGGTGGCAAATCCGATAATTGTGCAAATGCATTACTTGTGGCAACTGCAAAAATCCAAACAACGATTATTATTTTATTTTTACTCATAACTTCCTCAACTGATTTAAAACTGCGGCGCCCAACTAATATCCTTAATATAAAGACCCATGGGGTTTCTAATAATACTTTCCTCTGTATCGGAAGGATGAATAGCAATTGTTACAATAGCTTTCATGCGGATTTTTTCTTTTTGTAACCCTTTTCTATCATAAACAATTTCTTGCCATTCTATTTGCCATGTCTTTTGAGAAACTGGTAGTATCGAAGAAATTTCAACGGTTACCGTTTCTTTTTTTGATCGCTCGAAAGGCGAATGCCCTTTTTTAAAATAATCACTGATATGATTAGTTGCTGGGTCACCTACTGCTAAAAAAGCATAAATGTCATTCACTGCTTGTTTTTGTGCAGTAGTATCGGTAATTATGCCACGAAAATTAATAATGAATTTGGCCAGCGTGGCTTTAATAATTCGTTCATCTGTAACCTGCACTCTTTGTGCTGGTTTAATAGATAACATAGTCCCCAATTTATCGACAGCCACAATATAAGGAACGAATTTATTTTGTGAACCAATATAAATAAGCCCAATAACTGCAAAAATCGAGATGCTCACTGCTAGGAAAGCAATGAGACGCCAATTTTTAGCCGTGGATATATAATCGCCATACCGCTCATTCCATTCTCGACGAGCTGATAAGTAAGGGTTTTCGCTTTGTTTGCTAGAGTTCATTAACCCTTCATCCTGATTTATTCTTATTTGAATATTCTATAGGGATTAATTTTATATTGCAATACTTTTTGAGTATTTTTACCTCTCCCCTCGTGGGAGAGGTCGACCGTGCTTTAGCGCGGGCGGGTGAGGGGGCGATCTTTCTACGTAGCAAGAAATTGCCAGTAAAAGCCAATCTTTCTTCGTAGCTTTCCCCTCACCCTCGCAAGCTGCGCTTGCATTTCCCTCTCCCACAAGGGGGAGAGGGGTTATCGATCACTCAACCTCGGGTAGGACGGTATTGTGAATTTTTATAATGCGAAAATTGCCCCGAAAAAGAATTATGATTTTCCTTGATTGCATTTACCTGTTGTTGATTTTGATTTACCATCATTGGTGGTGTTACTTTAATAGTATCTGCAACAAACTGCACGGCACTTCTCACACTACTAGTCACTTTATGGTTAATATCCGCCATAAGTCGTGTCGACATCTTTTCTGCGCTACCTTGTGTATCATTTGACCTGTGATCAAAAGATATATTTGCATCCTGCAATAACGAGGCGGCAAGCTGTGGAATTTGTTTTACTAAAGATAATAGTACGAATGAAGCACCTATCATAATAGTAATTTGGGCATCTTCATTATCGATATCTTCTAGCCACTCCATGACAAAGCCTTCACATAACCCAACTAATAGCTGAATAATAAATAACTTGACTGCTATAGCAAAAAGATAGCGAAAATAGGCAAATGCATATTCCTTCGTCCATTGTGCACCGCCAAAACCCAGTAATATAATTCCCGCACTAGTCACTAAATACATTTCAACTAAAGTGATAAGAACTTGAGCAGCTATTAATGAAAAGCAAAAAACAATAACATAAGCTGATATTTTAATACCTAATCTATCAATTGGGTTCCAACTGGAGTAATTGCTAGTAATCAAATCAGCAAAAGATAATCCCATATTAAAAATAACACCCGGAGATAACCCTTTTTGTCCCTCAGCAGCGCCCGTCGCCTCTTGTGCTACGATAAGAAAAGAATCCGTCACTGCACGTGACCATTCACTGGAATGTTCCAACACAGCCAGGAAAAAGCCTAAAATTAAAATTCGTCGACAAATTTCAACAACAAATTCTTGAAAATCGGCCCCGCGTAAAGCGAGGAATATTCCGCTGCAAACAAACTCAATGCCTGCCAATAACCATAATAAATCAAGTGCATACGCTTCAATTTTTGGCTGCCATTTTGATGCGGCATCTTCAAATTTATCAACAACCTCATTTAATAGTGTGTCGCCTGCAACTTCGGCATATCCTGTTGCTGGGGCTATCAAAAAAATAAAGCATAGAAGTACTAGCAAATAATTTTTCTGCATAACTAATTTCCCTGCTTTTTACGCTCAACAATGCCATACCGCTTTGCAGGAGATGGTTTCTCTTTTTCTTTATGTGTTTGCCACGTTTTTTCTTTTACGACAGTAATTGGCCGCTCATCTCTTAAAGATAAATATAATATTATCCATGTAGTCACGATAAAAACAGCAAGCAGCGATGTTATACATTTTTTATTCATCAGTAATGACTCCATAACGTTTACCCGCATCGATCGCAATATCTAATTTTTGGTCATAATATTTTTGCTCCATGGCATATTGCAGCTCCATTTTATCTTGTTGTAGCGCAGCTTGATTTGCCACAAATTGAATTTGCGTCATCACCAGCTGTCGTAAATGTTGCAACTGAGTTATCTGCTGATTTGATAATTCATTGGCTGTTTGTAAGGCAGCCATTCTTCCCATTGCAGATTGGCTGTTGTGTCGTATAGTCGCCATTTGCTCATCTTCTGTTTGAAATTCATTATGATGTTGCTGCAAGACAACTAAAGCTTGCTCAATACTTTGCTCATTGACTGTCACCCAACGTTGATACTGGTTAGAAAAATCGAAAGAAACGGAATCATCACTTCCTTCTAATTGCTGGCTATAAGCTTCATAACCTGGCATTTGCTGACGATATTGTTGAGAAATATCTAACATGGCATAAGCTAATGCACTGCCTGCAGCGCTAATATCCGCTAATTTTTTCAATTGAGATAAGGGGTCGCCCCATGTGTGATACGATAATGACCTGGAGTTGCTTTCCATATCGTTCAGCATATTAATTACATTGGAAAGCTCATCTTCGGCAAAACCCGCGATGGCTAATAATTGTGCATTATTAGCCAATTGAGTATGTTCCATAGCATAATCGGCATAAACATCAGAATAATTTAAAATACCAAAACCACAACAGATCACACATTGTATTTTATAAAAAATAGATTTCATTTCTTCTCTCGTTCAGGCTTTATTGGGCTTTCCCCGGATTTTTTAAAAGATGCTAAACACCGATTAATTGCAGTTACATAGACTTCATATAGTAAGGGGCACATGGTGGATTTAATGAGTTCGCTATTTAAAAATTCGTTACAGGCCTCTATAAATACAGCTGTGGCCTCGAGATAATATTGGTGTGTTGGTTGGACAACAATCGGCACTAAGCTGTGCAGTTCTGCAAGTAAGTTTCGTGTATATTCTTCTGCAAACTCAACATTAGTTACTACTGCTTCTTCATCCTTCATTTTGTGCTCCCAGTAAGGTTTTATACTCAACGCCACGCAACATTAACCATTGCCACATCCAATATTCCGGGTCGATATTTACCAAATGCTTTAGTGTTTTTAAATCTTCCTTACCTGAGGCGCCTACAAATGCCATTGCAATAGGGCCTAAATTTAATTCAAATAGCCGTTTACCAAGGGGAGAGGTGTAATAATATTGTCGTTTGGGTATTGCCTCTGCAATAATTTGAATTTGCCGCTGGCTCAATCCAAAATGATGATAAAACTCTTGTGAGCCTTGCTCGGCTGCACTGGGATTGGGTAGAAATATCTTGGTAGGGCAAGATTCATGCAGCACATCAACAATTCCGCTTCTTGTCGCGTCACTTAATGATTGTGTCGCCAATACAACAGCACAATTTGATTTTCGTAATACCTTTAGCCATTCTCGAATTTTATTCCTAAATACAGTATGACTTAGCATTAACCAGGCTTCATCTAAGATGAGTAGTGTGGGTTGTCCTTGTAATTGTTTTTCAATGCGATAAAAAAGATATAACAAAATAGGAATAAGTGCTTTATCACCTAAGTTCATTAAAGATTCTATTTCAAAGGTATGAAAACGGCTTAGGTTCAACGTGTCTCTTTCATTATCTAATAATTTCCCTAACGCGCCATCAACAGTATAATATTGCATAGCCTCACGTAAGGTTTTATTTTGAAGATTAGCCACAAAATCCGTTATTGTTTTTGATTCATTTTTGCGCAGCAATTCCATAGCATGATGAATAGCATTACGATGCTCTGGTAATAACTTCACCCCCTGTAAAATAATAAGTTGCTCTATCCATTCTTGTGCCCAAGCAAAATCATAATCCGTCTGTAATGATGAAAAAGGACAAAAATGGAGTGGGGTATCACCTGCAATTTCATGATGCTGACCGCCAATAGCCATTGTCAAAGCAAATAGTGAGTTCCCTTTATCAAAGGCAAAAATATGTGCTTGTGGATAACGACAAAATTGTGCTGCTATTAAGGCAAGCAATGTTGATTTACCAGAGCCGGTTGGTCCAAAAATAAGGGTATGTCCCACATCATTCACATGCAAATTGATTCTAAATGGTGTCGTTCCCTGCGTTGCTGCATATAGTAAAGGAGGAGATTGTACTGGATAATAGGGGCAGGGATTATATTCCTCACCAGACCAAATAGTCGACAGTGGCAATAAATCTGCTAAATTCATCGTGTTTAGTAAAGGACGGCGCAAATTAGGCAAAGCATGACCCGGTAAACTACCAAGCCAAGCTTCAGTTGCATTAACTGTTTCTATGCGACAATCGAATCCTAGTTGTTGAATAATGCGTCGTAAATAACGTGATTGTTCTACTAATAAATGTTCATTTTCATCGCTTAAAACTATAACACTCGTGTAATAGCCGTATGCAACCAAATGACTGGCTGACTCTGCAATTGCTTCATCCGTATCATTTACCATTTGCATAGCATCTAAATCAATCACCCCTTTAGAGGTACGGAACACTTGGTCCATAAAACCACGTATTTTTTGCTGCCATTTGCGTCGAAATTTTTTTAAATGCGCCAACGCTTCTGTACTATCCATATATATAAAGCGAGTACTCCAACGATATTGGATAGGTAATTGTTCAAGCGATAAAAGCATGCCAGGGAATGATTCTTGCGGAAACCCATTGATTGCAATGACCTGAATAAATTTATTGGCAATCTTGGGTGTTAATCCAGGATAAAATTCCTGGCCGCCGATAATAGCATCAATATACATTGGACAAGGGGGTAAATTGATTGCATGATTTTCAGTGGTAATACAATAATTAAGGTATTGCAGCAATTGCTCATTAATATGCTGCTCACCTTGTCCATCGCGATAGTTTTCACCTTTTAGTCGCTGTAATGATATGGCACACGACAAACCATCTTCCACTTCAAGTAATGATGATTTATATTGTTCTAATAAGACATTTGTTAATCCAAGCTTTTCCGCCGTATCTTCCCGCGAAAAAATTAGCTCTGTTAATTGACTTTGCTGATGCGGTGGCGGTAAATAGGTTAAAATTAATACATATACTGATTCATAATGTGCCCCTTTAGTATTAAACTGCGCTCTTCTTTCATCATCGATTAAACGAGTTATTGGATCAGTAAAGTGCGACTCTTGGGGCTGAGGATAATCGCGTGCCTGCCAACGGATCACATCAAAATTTGTCATCCAGCCATTACCCAACTTGGCAAGAACTTTATTTATTTTGGCGCTAAGCTGATTGCGCTCAATTTCAGCTGCACTTTCTGTATCAATGCCGCGATAAAACCAACCCGCCATTAATGATCCATCTTTATTTAATAGTATTCCATCATCAATTAATGCTGCGTAACTTAATAAATCCGGCAGTCCCTTTTGTCTATTTTTAAATAATTTCAGTTTCAACATGATAGATTATCCACAAAAGGTGAGGAGTGCGCTGCGTAATAACTTTGATAGCACATATGGCGCAAATAAATTTTTGATAAAATGGGATCTGATCTTGCCATCATACGTAACAGTGCTGATGTTATTATCCAAATAGCAATACCTATTAACATGATGGGTAGCGATAAAGTAATGAATATCAAGGCTGCTGTGATTAACCCTACCAGTAGTATTAATTCACGCTCAGCCCCCAATAATAAATTAGGGCGATTTAAAGCGCGACGAATTGGGATATGACGTAGTACTGACATGCGACTCTCCTTAACTAATCAAAGCGCCTGAGGTACCAAAAAATATTTCCAATAATTTAGTCCCTGAAACTAACACTGTAATAGCTAATATCACCAACACCATCCTCCTTGAAAAATCATTCATATCATTACCAAAGATCAATGAAGATCCACAGGCCACTAAAGCAACCAATGAAATTGACATAGCGACGGGACCAGATAAGGATCGTTTTAATTTGTCCAGGGGAGCTTCCCAAGGTAGCCCCTCCCCTGTGCCAGAGGCAAACACATCCGGACTTAACAAGAGCAAAAAAGCAAAACATATCATCATCAAATAAATAGTTTTTTGATGTGATAACGATCCGTATTTTATGAATAAACTCATGATATTAATCCCTATAAATTATTAATTTGCAGAAAACCCTGCCATGGCGTAATCAAGAATTTCCTCTTGCACGCCCTTATTTCGCCCTGGTTTATCTAAATTTTTCACCTCATAATCATTTTTGGCTTTATCAAAGCCATTCACCTGCATGATTTCACTAATCACTCTTCCCATCGTTGTTTTATTAATTACAATAACGACATCAATAGCTTGACCAATTAATAATTGACTAGATTGATTGCTCACCTCTGCTACGAGTTGCTCTAACCGTATTAATCCCGCATAAGCTGAATTGGCATGTAAAGTTGCTACACCACCAGGATGCCCGGTATTCCAAGCTTTTAATAAAGATAACGCCTCGCCGCCACGGACCTCACCAATTAAAATTCTGTCAGGGCGTAAACGCAGAGTGGTTTTTACTAATCGTTGCATATCGATAGAGTCCGTACTGCGTATAATGATTGCATTTTCTGCATTGCATTGAATTTCAGTGGTATCTTCAATAATGACTAATCGATGTGTAGGAGAGCAGGTAACCATATAATCAATAATTGCATTGGTTAATGTTGTTTTACCACTACCGGTACCACCAACAATAAGAATATTCTGACGTTGTTCTACTGCGCGATAAATAAGTTGTTGCTGATGTTTATTGATAATTCCTTTATTGACATAATCATCTAGCGTAAAAACACTACTAGCTCTTTTACGTATGGAGAAAGAAGGCTGAGAAACAACTGGTGGTAAAATACCAGCAAAGCGAGCACCATTAATTGGCAATTCACACTCAATAATCGGTTTTTCTGCGGAAACAATTGTGTTTAATGAGCTAGCCAAAGTAGCCATTAATGCCTCTGCACTGGTAGCTGACATGATCCCAATTTTTTTTATACCTTCATTTAAAAACTCTGCCCACAAATTACCATCGGGATTTAGCATAATTTCAATAACAGATGGGTTATATAAGGCCTCTAAAACAATATTCCCCAATTCACGTTGTAATTTACAATTGATTCGCTCCACGCGTTCGCTATTCATGAACAGCCCCCTTATAATTCTTTTATGAATAATAATATATCCTATTTAGAATTGCAAGGGGCTGTAAAAAAGAGTTTTGTTAACAGCAAAAAGCATATTGTTCTGATTTTAAAGGAAATGTTTGCAATGATCCTATGAATTTGATAGTCTAACTAAACTAAGCAGTGAAGGGGGGAATATGCCGAGAAAGATAATATTGAGTGCCAGCAAGTTAAGTCATATCGATAGTCCTTATCACCATGCAGATTTAATTTCCCAATATGAACAAAGCATTGCATCACTAATTCGAGATTTCAACGAAAAATTTACTAGAGCAAACCAAGCTACGGGAATTGCATTTGCACAGCTACAACTAGCTGGTGTTGTTAATTACAATATCGCTCCTTATCCTACGCATTGGCGTGATGAAAATCGTTATTTTCAGACGGAAATTGCAGTGCAAGATAATAATGCTGTTTCTTTTGCTGGTGAGATGCTGGAATTACAATTTGAATTTCGCCGTCAACAACTTAATGATAATAATGATCTAAACGAAGAAAATAAGTATTTTTTACTAGAGTGTATTGAATATTTTTCTGAAATACATAAATTCATTTTAGAAGATTATAAAAGAAAATTTTTACGTGCGACACAAAAAAAGCTACGCGAAAATGTAGCAAGAATGTTAAGACATTACGATAAACCAGATTTGGCTCAAAAAGTAGAGAGGCTGAATTTAAACGAAAATGAGATGCAAACGTGTCATGAAGCTAGAAAGATGCATCTTAAAACCTCTAATCTTGCTGCGGAAATTAAATCGACGCTTCCTTTACATCAATTTCTTTTGCCAGTGGTTGAAGAATTAACTGTCACCAGTAATTTAATTATTGATGAATATTATTTTAATCCTATTCGATTTTCGGAGGGGGATAAGTTTCGAGCTTCAGTTAGAGTCGCAGGTATGAGTACTGCTGTAGTAGCCAATCTTCTTTTCTTAGCACTTATTATAACAGCGCTTGTCCTCCCACCTGCAGCCCCAGCGCTTATACCTATAGGAATTGCCATATACAGTCTTGGATTTATAGGACTAGCCGGGCTATTACCAGTATTTGATGATCTTTGCGATTTAGCACTTTGTGTTATCTATAAACGTGCCCCCAAATACCTAAAATCAACATGGGATAAATTTTGGATTGTGATTTTTCCCTGCATTATGATCACAACAATAACATCCACTATGATTGTCAATCTTGCGCCTAGTGCGGAACAAGTACATTGGACAGTAGCCACCGCGTTTAAAGCTCTAGGTGATTATATATTACCTTCTCTTGGATTATCTGTGAATGCCTATTTTTCAACAAGTTCCTTGCGCGGATTCTGGCGACGATCAAAAACAGCAAAGGTAAAGATTGATGTTAGGAATATGAATGCAGTGGATTTAAATGATGGGTTAGCAATTATTAATCGAGATCGCAAACTACATGAACGGGTAGAATTACATAATATTACCCACCCAACTGCTCTGCCCACAACGCCTGGCGATGTAACTGAGCAACTACCTGAAATACTCTCTCAAAACGCACCTGCTAAGTCAGGACCTTTATGCTTTTTCTATGGCAGCATCCAAAGGCAGTGGCATACCATAGCCAGCAAACAAGAAGATATTACAAAAAGTATTTATAAAACAAGATGGGGCAATCCTTTTCAGAAGTCTGCTGTTTATAAAGCGGTAGAGGCCGCAATAAATGACTATAAATTAAGTTTGGCTGGAGAGTCGGTTGACGAGAGAATAGAAAAAGTGCAAAGAATTATTGATAGGTGTGACGAATGGAACACTCTTCACACACACGGTTTTTCTAGTTTGCGTAAACCCATTATTGATGCAGCACTTGCTAATGCACGCGACGAATTACGCACTCTTAGGTTAATTCAAGCTCAACAAGATGTAACTGGTACAACGCTCGATGGACAAGCACCAGAATTAGCCCTCTTAGCTGCTGGAGATAATCAGCAAAAGCCTATAACACTTTTATTGTGTAGAAACTCACCTGCTGCTTAATTAAACGCCATTTTTCCACTTTATTGAGCAGCCGATACTGACCATTTGATGTTGTGGTCCTTCCGCAGTCATTGCAACCTGCTGCATAGCTGCTAAAAGTTCATGTTGTGCATTGGGTTCTGATGATGTTATTTTTAGCCTATTATCAAAACGCCCACGATATTGTAATTTACGCTCACTGTTATAGCCAAAAAAATCAGGGGTACAAACTGCCCCGTAATCACGGGCAACTTGCTGCGTTTCGTCAAATAAATAAGGGAAGGAAAAATTATATGTTGCGGCAAGCGTTGCCATATGCTCTGGCGCATCATCAGGATAATTAATAATGTCATTGGACATAATGGCGACGCTATTAATTCCAATTTCCTTCAATTTTTTGGTATCGATAACTAAATCAGCTAGAATGGCTTTTACATAAGGGCAGTGGTTGCAAATAAACATTACTAACAAACCTTTTTCTCCGAAGCAATCCTCTAGGCTCCACCATTTTCCATTAGTATCAGGTAGTTTAAAATCGATTGCAGCATCATTAAAGTCACAAATAGGGGTTTGAACGGCCATAGTTGTTTTCCTCTTGGTTCTATTGTTACTATACTCTCTTTGATTTAATATTATTCACTATAAAGCAAAATTGATAGGGTATCTTTATGCAAACACGCAAAACCTTCATTCAAGACACTATTGCCATGGTATATGATTTTGATGGCACTTTGTCACCTCAACCCATGCAAGAGTATACCGTGCTCCCTGAACTGGGTATTCATCCAGCCACTTTTTGGGCTGAAGTTAATCAGCAAAGTCATGAATTAGGGCAAGAACGCATGCTAACCTATATGCGTTTGTTGTTAGAAAAAGCGGAAGAAAAACGTATTCATATTGGTCGCGAGGAATTTAAAAAGCTAGGCAAAAATGTAGAATATTTTTCCGGAGTGGAAACATGGTTTGATAGAATCCATAAATTTGTTTCACAAATTAGTGATAAAAATATTAAAGTGAAGCACTATATTATTTCTGCTGGTTTACGCGAAATTCTAGATGGCGTTTCTATCAATAAACATTTTGATTACATTTTCGCCTCAGAATATCATTACAATCATCATAAAGTTGCTACTTTTCCTAAAATATTAATTACTGATACTACCAAAACACAATATTTGTTCCGTATTAATAAAGGAAAAGAGGATCTACGTGAATCTATCAATACGCATATGCCTGTGGAACAAAGACCTATCCCGTTTGAAAATATTATTTATATAGGGGATGGCGATAGTGATGTACCTAGTATGACAGTAACAAGACATAATGGTGGCAATGCAATCGCTGTTTATAAACAAGGACGAACAGCGGATGAGAAGAAAACGCATGACGCTTGCAAGGAATTATTACAAGCTGGCCGCGTCAATTTTATCGCACCAGCAGATTATTCCCCTGATTCAAAATTAGAAACACGAGTACATTTGTTATTACAATCTATTGTGGCAAGAATTGGTTATCAACAAGAGCTACATCTGTGTCAAAAAGAGCAGGGATTATAGCTTGACGTAGCCTTGATGGAGCAATCTATCTACATCGTCATCCCCGCTTTCGCGAGGATGACGATGTAGATAGCTCAAGCTACAGTGGAGGTATTTACAATATCCTTTCAATAATCGCACTCGCCATCTGCTCTGTGGTGACCAATTGCAACCCCTCATGATAAATATCAGCCGTTCGATAGTGAGAACGTAAAGCACCTTGCACCGCCATTTCAATAGCATCTGCTTCTTCATAAAATCCAAATGAATAACGCAGTAATAATGCAGCTGATAATATTTGCCCAATCGGGTTAGCCTTGTTTTTACCTGCAATATCAGGTGCTGAACCACCTGATGGTTCATATAACCCAAAGCCATTTTCATTTAAACTTGCCGAGGGCATCAAACCTAAACTACCTGGTAACGCTGCCGCTAAATCCGATAATATATCGCCAAATAAATTGGCTGTTAAAATGACATCAAACTGCGCGGGGTCAATCACCAATTGCATAGCACAATTATCAACTAACATATTCTCAAAGATTACATCAGGATAATCTAATGCAATATGACTTACCACTTCGCGCCATAATTTTGAGGTTTCCAATACATTTGCTTTATCGACTGAAGTGAGTTTGCCTCGTCTTAATTTTGCTAATTGAAAAGCGCGATGAGCAATAGAGCTAATTTGCTTTTCATTATATTCCGCCACATCACTGGCAAAGCTTATATTATCTTGATGCCAACGTTTGTGCTCACCAAAATAAATATCACCTAATAATTCTCTGACAATAAGTAAATCAATACCATTTTTAATAACATGATCTTTTAAAGGGCAACTGGCTGCCAAAGCAGGATAAACACTGGCTGGGCGAAGATTCATACTTAAATTTAAGGTTTTACGCAAAGCTAAAATGGAATTTCTTTCACAATTTTTCCATTTAGGTAAATGTGCCTCACTAACAGGACCACCAACAGAACCAAATAAAACTGCATCAGCTTGCTCACAGATCTTTTTAGTTTGCTCTGGAAAATGGCTACCATATTTCTCAAATGCTGCGCCACCCACTTCGACTTCGTGAAACTCGAAGTGATGATTATATTTTTCAGCAATCACATGTAACGCTTTTACTGCATGTGGCATAATCTCTTGACCAATACCATCACCGGGCAAAATTGCTATGTTCTTTTTCATAGGTTGTAATTTCCTTCTCAAAACTTAATAAATAGTCAAGATTGTCAAGGCCTTCAACAAAGCAATGCTTATGAAATGGATCCATAATAAACTCATATTGTTGATTTTTCAGCGTGATAACCCGCTGCGATTCTACATCAATAATCAATTGATAATCACCACTTTGCGCCTCTTTTACTAAGAGATCAATGGTTTCTTCCGGCAAAGTAATTAGTAACAAACCATTTTTAGCACTATTACTCGCAAAAATATCAGCGAAAGATATCGCGATAATGGCCTCAATCCCAGCCTCTTGTAAAGCCCATACAGCGTGTTCTCTTGAAGAGCCGCAACCAAAATTAGCTTTCGTAATTAAAATAGATGCACTAGAAAATTTTTGTTGATTAAATACAAATTGAGGATCCGATTCGCGCAAGCGACGAAACAAATTAGCACCGTATCCCTCTTTAGTCACTGCCGTCAAATATTGAGCTGGAATAATTAAGTCGGTATCCACATCATCCCTATTCAAAGGAATACATTTACCTGAAATTTTGGTTATTTTTTTCATGATGCCTCTTATAAATACTGTTCTGCTGATATAATTTTTCCTGCAATAGCGCTTGCTGCCACCGTTGCTGGAGAAGCAAGATGCGTAATACTGCCAGCGCCTTGCCTACCGACAAAATTGCGGTTGGTTGAGCTAATACAACGTTTTCCTGCAGGTACTTTATCATCATTCATTCCAAGACAAAGTGAGCATCCTGGCATCCGAAAATCAGCACCGGCTTCGAGAAATATTTTATCAAGGCCTTCAACTTTTGCTTGTGCTAATACTGCTTCTGATCCAGGTACGATATACATAGTAACGTGTGAATTAATTTTTCTACCTTTTAAAATTTTTGCTGCAATTCGTAAATCTTCAATGCGGCCATTCGTGCATGAACCAATAAATGCCCAATCAATTTCAGTATTGGCAATTGGCGCACCTGCTTGCAAATGGACGTAATCAAGTGCATTTTCTACCATTGTGCGCTGCATAGTTGATAAATCTGCTAATTTCGGAATATTTTGATCAATGGCAATGGCTTGTGCTGGATTCGTTCCCCACGTGACCATAGGTTTTAATTGGTTCACATCAATAACCACTTCACGATCATACTGGCAATTTTCATCACTACGCCAGGTATTCCATTTAGCGGCTACTTCATCCCAATCATAATGACTTGGTGCAAAAGGTCGACCTTTTAAATAAGCATACGTAATTGCATCAGGAGCAACTAAACCCGCACGAGCGCCACATTCAATGCTCATATTACAAATCGTCATACGCTCTTCCATGGTCATGTTTAAAATAGCGTCCCCCGTATATTCAATGATGTAACCTGTGGCACCGTTAATACCAATTTCACTAATTAATTTCATAATGACATCTTTGGCAAAAACGCCTTTTTTAAAATGTCCTTTAAAATGAACGCGCATCACTTTGGGTTTTGTTAATAATAAACAACCTGTTGCTAATACATGCGTTAATTCGGTTGTGCCAACTCCAAAAGCGAGTGCGCCAAAGGCACCATGCGTTGATGTGTGTGAATCACCGCAAATAATTGTCATAGCGGGTTGAGTTGCGCCTAACTCTGGTCCAATCACATGGACAATACCTTGATGTTGACTGTCAAAATCATAAAATAAGATATCATTTTCTTTGGTATTTTGACGTAATAACTCCACCTGTTTTTGTGCTGCCATGTCAGTAAATTCATTGCGATTTTTTCGAGTTGGGATACTGTGATCAATGGTGGCAAGAATTTTTTCAGGATGGCGCACAGGGAGATTTCTTTCTCGTAACGTTTGAAACGCCTGCGCTGAAGTAACTTCATGTAATAAAATAAAATCAATGGCAAAAATAGCTGGATGTCCCGGTAATTGCTTTACCACATGAGCATTCCATATTTTTTCAATAATATTTTTGGCTGACATTACGAATTCCCCGTCAATTTGCGATATTGTAAATAAGCTTCAATTAACTCATCATCAGTAATACCTTTACGTCTATCAACATAATATTCTTTGATAAATTGTGCAATAGCTGTTTTTTCATGCTCTTCACAAGAGTAACCATATTGCTCAATAATCACTTTTGCATGATTACTGCCACTTAAAGGGCCAAATGCAAAAGCAATTTCTTTACCCGTTTCATTTGGATCAAAAGGCTGATAAACCATTGGGTTTTTAATAATAGCATTGGTATGACCGCCCGATGAATGTCTGGCGGCATTTTCACCTGTAATTGGCCAATGGGGTTGTCTAGGTAACATATCACGACTAACAAAATCAGAAATATCTTGTAAGTATTTTCTATTTATTTTTGTATAAAATTTTTTTTCACCATTACCAATTGCGCCAAAATATTTTAAATACATGATGCATTGTTCTAGTGCCACATTACCTGCACGCTCACCAATGCCATTAAAGCAACCTTCTATCTGTGTAACGGGGCCTAAAAACACAGCATTCATAGTGTTATCAAGCGCAAGACCAAAATCATTATGACAATGTGCCGACCAGGTAATTATTTTTTTCGGGAATTCTTTAGCAATAATAGCAGCATGCTCATTCATTTTTTCTACGAAATAGTCAGCGCCCTGCCAGCGACAGGCTCCACCAATCGTATCGGGGCAATTAATAATACTCGCCCCAGCACTAACAGCAGCCCGAATAACATCCGTGACAAAAGAAAAATTTTCTCGCATGCGGGAGTAACCTTCTGGACTAAATTCAACCTCGATACCCGCATCAGTGGTTTGTTTTATTAAACGATAAACATCATTAACAATTGTCTCGTGGTGGCTGGCGTAATTCTCACCTAAGGATGCGCGCATTAAATCTGGATCGACGGGTAAATAGGTATGCAATCGTGCTTTATGGTATTTAGTAGCTGGTTGTAGCGCATCTATGGTGGTCACAAATTGTGCCTCGCGTAATTGGCATAAAGCGGCAATGACGGGGCTTTTATCTGAGGTTGCTAACGCCTGCGCGATAGCATTGACGATTAAAAATTCGGTATGGCTTGCGGACGGAAAACCGGCTTCGAGAATATCTACACCTAGTTTTTTTGCTAATTGAGCGTATTCTATATTCTTATCGAATGACATCCCTGCTCCCGGACATTGCTGTCCGTCACGAAGGGTTGTATCAAAAATCTTAACTTGTACGGCTTTCATAAGATAATTCACTTCAGATTTTTTACTTCCATACTTTAATTATATACCACTGGCTGCTTTATTTGAGCTTAACTGGCTTGAACCTGACATTATAACGGCGTAGTATATTTATAGCCCCCCTAAAATTCTTGCCCTTTTATTACTCGAAGTAACAATGTTATGAATTTACCACGCTCTTCTTTTAGTTTTATCTTTTATTTCGCCCGCCAACAATGGATCAAATTCTCGATAATGATCTTCGTAGCATTTGTATGGGCGTTAAATGATAGCTTTTTTCCTTACTTTCTTAAAAGAATAGTAAATATCTTAGAAAGTTATCAAGGAACTGAGCCATGGGGAGTTTTTCTTGCTGTTAAAAACATTTTAATATTATTAGTCATTTTTTGGCTGGTTACCGAGGCTTTACACCGTACCTTGGGCATTGTGCAGATTTATGCACTTCCTCAATTACGCGCCACGATTCGAGAAGCGGTATTTAATTATGTAAAGCAACATTCCCATGAATATTTTGCTAATAATTTTGCAGGTAATATTGCGAAAAGGCTAAATGATCTACCTAATAGCTGCCAAACTGTTGTTGAAATAGTCTGTTTTCAATTTGTTACACCTATTACAGGCGCTATTGTAGTACTTATCATGATGTGGGCTATTAATCCTCTTTTCGCGATGATATTGCTTATTTGGCTTTGCTCTCATCTTGGTTTAACCATATTATTGTTACGCCGCACCAATAAATTGTGGGAGGTGCATTCAAACTCGGTATCAACATTAACGGGTAAAATTGTTGACTCCTTTACCAATATGTTAAACGTGCGGTTGTTTGCGCGCGGTCAATATGAGTCTGAGTATTTAAAAACGTATCAATCTGATGAGATTTTTAAAGCAAAAAAAGCCATGTGGGTTGTTGAATTATTAAACTTCGGTTTGGGGCTTAGTGGTTTATTTTTAATTTTTGGCATGGTTTTTACTTTATTATATGGTTTTTCACAAGGATGGGTGACTTTAGGTGATTTCACGCAAGTAGGTATGCAAACATTATGGTTACTGGGTTGGATCTGGTTTTTAAGCTATCAGTTAACGGTAGTAAGCCGTGAGCTTGGTACTATTAGTGATGCATTAACTTTAATTCGACAGGATCATGATCTTATCGACGAACCGAATGCAAAATCCATCAACATTAAAAAAGGTGATATTTATTTTGATAAGGTCCATTTTTACTATCAAAAAAGTCGGGCTGTTTTTCATGATCTTACCGTTAACATTCCTGGCGGGCAAAAAGTTGGGTTAGTAGGATATTCTGGCTCTGGAAAATCAACTTTTGTTAATCTCATTTTACGTTTTTATGATATTCAATCTGGTCATATTTTAATTGACAAGCAAGATATTGCGATGGTTACACAACACTCGTTACGATCGCAAATTGCCCTGATTCCACAAGATCCTGTGCTATTTCACCGGAGTTTAATGGAAAATATTCGGTATGGTCGTCTCGATGCTACTGATGAAGAGGTGGTTGAAGCATCAAAACTAGCCCATTGCCATGAGTTTATTGAAAAACTGGATGAGAGCTATTTATCATTAGTGGGTGAGCGCGGTATTAAATTATCTGGTGGACAACGTCAGCGTATTGCCATTGCAAGAGCGATGTTGAAGCAATCACCTATTTTAATTTTAGATGAGGCAACTTCATCGTTAGACTCGGTTACAGAAAAATTAATTCAAGAAAGTTTGAATCATTTAATGGAAGGTAAAACCACGATTATCGTAGCACACCGTTTATCAACATTAGCCACTATGGATAGAATCCTTGTGTTTCATAAAGGGCAAATTATTGAAGATGGTACTAAGGAAAATCTGCTTGCAGCAGATGGGCATTTTGCTAAATTGTGGAATATGCAAACAAATGGGTTTTTGCCGGAAAATTGAAAAGGGTTACACCGCTATCTCTATACGATTATCGTTACTATGCGAATGCCTCACTACATCGTCATCCTCGCGAAAGCGGGGATGACGGTGTAGTGAGAGAAGTGGTAAGAAAGAGAGACTATTTTGCGCATAGGGATTGTGGAAACAGTATTACTGAATCATAGCTACTATCTCAGTAAATTGCCCCAATACAATTGGTATTGCCCTAAGCGATCGCGTAGCCTCCTTGATACCTAGGTTGCGCTCATCTGTGCTAAGCGTATCATTAACTATTCGTCTAAAATTCAACTCTACCCATAATAACCAATCTGCTAATAAGCCATAAAAAGCGGCCTCAATTTCCTGCCGATTCAATGGTGTAGTACTATTTATTTCATATTGCTTTATAAAGCTCACCAAGCTATTTAAGTCTATTTTAAAATCAGGTTTGAGGCTCCAATAAATAGCTGTTGATATGACATCTTTTGTTTTATTGATTAATCCAGCATATTCCCAGTCGATAATATAATAATTATCTTGAGCATCCCATAATACGTTTTTTGGATCAAGGTCACGATGGCTAACAGCGAGATTCTTTGCTAAAAGCGATTCGCTTTTTCGGCACTGTTCAAGAATAAAATTAAGCGATGGCAAAAAAACAGCTAGCTCCTCGGTTATTTCTGGGCATTTTCTTTTAATTTTATCTTGGCAATTAATTAGCAAATCCAAATCCAACTGCATCGATAATGACAAGCCAGATTGTATAATAGCCGCATTATGAATCTTCGCCAATGCAGTAGCAATTGTTGTGACATGTCGCGTAGTTACTTTATCTTGTGGAATAATTGCAGCTTCAATGTAAGGAAAAACCATTATTGTTTGATCTGCAATGGTCGTTAAAATATCATTTTTTAATTTTATTGCTTTTACTGCGCAAATAGAAGAGCTCAATTGTTCAGCAATATGTTCAGTACTGCGAAACATCTCTTTATCATTATTATTAGAACAGATTATTGAATTTAAACATTTTATTACAAATTGGCCTTTTGATGTTTTTAACAAATAATTTTGATGCAGTAATCCACCTAAACAGTGTGTTGGCTGGGAAAGCACCTCTCCCAAATTATATAACTGGCAAACAGTTGTAATTAAGCTACTATTTAAATCCATCATAATTTAGATAAACCACTTAGGTATGGTGTATGCAGCAGGCTGCAGAATTTTTATATTATTAATTTATTGTATATCGTACTACAGTTCTTGCCGTCCCACCTAAAAAACTGATACGCTATTACTTTCATATCGCTAAGTGGAATAATATTATGGCATTTGATGACTTATTTCGATTAAGTGTACATGGTGTATTTACAAATTCCGATGGTAAAATACTGCAGTTAAAAGCAACCTACGGTGATAGCTATTGGGGATTGCCAGGAGGCGCGCTGGAGCCTGGAGAAAGCATTCATGATGCATTACATCGCGAATGCCATGAAGAGTTGGGTGTGGAAATTTCTGTTTTGTATATGAGTGGTATGTATTTTCATAAGGCTTATAATTCACATGCTTGTATTTTTAGATGCGAAATGAAAAGCGGTAGTCGAATATTTTTGAGCAATGAACATTCTGAATTTCGATATTTCACACTGCACGAGCTTAGCCCTATCCAGAAAAAGCGAATTGCTGATTGCTTACAATTTGATGGCAAGATAAAAAGCGCATGTTTTTGAAATGACAAGATAGTGAAAGCTTAAGAAGATAGCCTTTGTAATTCAAACGGTAAAACAATGTCAACAGCAATTGGCCTGTGGTCTGAATACACGCAATTTAATACTTCAGCGCTTTTTACTTGTAATTCCGAGGATACGATCACATGATCAATGCCACGACGTGGTCGCCAACTGGGGAATGTATGCATGTTTTCGCCTATCGATTGCAAACCTAATTTAGCAAATTTCTCTTCAAACCAAACTAAATTTTCTGCTACACAATTTAAATCACCCATTAAAACAAAATGTTTATAACCCGCCATAAATTCCATAATATACGATAATTGCAACCGCTGCGCGCGGCGGGATAAAGCCAAATGCATGACCACAATGGCCAACGAATTTTCGCCTTGACCCAGTTGTATTAATATAGCGCCACGTCCTGGAACAAAACCGGGCAATTTATAATCTACCACTAAGCTAGGTTCAAACCGACTTAATACACCATTACCATGTTGCGCAAAACGGCCTAAATTGCGATTTAATTGATGATAAGAAAAGGGAAAGTTAGCTTTAGTGGCAAGATACTCTACTTGATTAATAAAGCTCGTGCGCATGCTACCCCTATCAACTTCTTGAAGAGCAACAATGTCGTAAGGTGCCAATAATGAAGCAATTTGCTCAAGGTTTTGTTGACGTGCGCGGCTGGGTAATAAGTGTTTCCAGCCGCCAGTGACGTATTCAGGAAAAGTAGATGTTTTAATACCTACCTGAATGTTGTAGGTTAATAAACGTAATTGACGCGTTGTCGTTTCATCGTTTATCTCCATCATATTAATTATCTATCTTGTTGCTGCTGAATTGCCTGTGGTTTATCAACTAATACAGAAATAATACGAGTAAACTCATCGGGGGTTTGCGCCATATTTAAATCAGTCACAAATTGATTATTAATAACTGCTGATGGCACAGCCATAACTTGATAATGTTGTAATAATTGTCGATCTTGTTCCATTTGATGGGTCACACCAAAAGAATCATAGGTAGTATCAAAATCTTCTGGTTTTATACCATTTTCAATAAATAAATCGCGGATATTTTCTCGTTTGGATAGATCAAGTTTCTTATCATGCACTGCTTCGAATAATATTGGGTTCATCTTATCTAACACGCCTAAATATTGAGCTGTGTAATAAGCACGTGCTAACGGCTCCCAGGAAGCGCGAAATACAACAGGTACACGACGAACATCTACCTTATCATCTTGCTGAGCCGCCCATTTATCAAATGCAGGATTTACCGCGTTGCAACCCGGGCAACCGTAACTGAAAAATTCAATAACTTGCTTTTTCTTTTTGGTGTCAGCTTCAGTTGCTTGAATATTTGGCTGAGCAGGCGTATTAAGGACCGTGCCTTGTTGTACGTCAGCAGGTAAAACTTTATAGTGTTGCTTTTCTTGTAAATCATCAGCAAATGATAATAAAGGCGATAGCGAAAGGCATAAAAACAGTGTCCATTTTTTAATTGCATGCATCATTGTTCTCCTTGTTGATAAGCGTTATTTTAATGCAGACCAGCTATATAGCTGCTCACCGCGGTAATTTCATCATCTGTCATTTCTTTTGCTACACCACGCATAATACCATTAACATCATCTGCTCTCTCGCCACTGCGATAGGTTTTCAATTGGGTGGCGATATAATCTGCGTATTGACCTGATATTTTTGGATAATTAGCCAATTCGTTTCCTAAACCTTGTGGTCCATGGCAAGCCAAACAAGCTGGAACACCGGTTTCAGGATTACCACCTCGGTACAAACGAGCGCCTTTTTCAACTAAATCTTTGGAGGCGGACCCTGGTGTCATCTTTTGGCTGGCATAAAAAGCAGCGACGTTAGCGATATCATCGTCGGATAAATTGGCTACCATGCCATACATAATGGGATTATTACGCTTACCTTGTGGACCTTTACGAAATTCTTTTAAGGATTGTTCTAGATAGCCAACGTATTGGCCCGCTATTTTAGGGTAAAGCGGAGCAGGACTATTGCCATCTGGACCATGACAAGCTGCACAAACGGTGTCAGCAATGGTTTTGCCTTTCTCTATATCTGCAGCTGCGTAAGCTGTTGGATGTAATAAAACTATAATAAACGTTGTCAATGTGAAAATAATTTGTCTCATGCTCTTCATTTCCTGTGATACGATACCTCTGCTCAATGCTATGGCATAATACACTAGAATCATTTTGTTCGTAAGAGGATGAACGTACCATTAACTATCAAAAAGCGCATTTTTTGTTGAGTGTAGCCAATCTCTCACAATTACCAGCCGATACCGGTGCTGAAGTAGCCTTTGCTGGCCGCTCTAACTCTGGAAAATCCAGCACCCTGAATGCAATTACTGGCCAAAACAAATTAGCTCGTACCAGTCGCACGCCAGGTCGTACACAGCTTATCAATTACTTTGGTCTGGACGATGATCGCTATCTTGTTGATCTTCCTGGTTTTGGATACGCCAAAGTATCTCGTTCAATACGCGAGGATTGGCATGAGTTGCTTGATACCTACCTATCCAGCCGTCGATCGTTACGAGGGTTAGTACTTGTCACTGATATCCGCCATGCTCCTAGCGATTTTGACCGTGACGTGATTCAATGGACAGGAGCAATGCAGTTACCTTTATTAATGTTGCTTAACAAGGCAGATAAGTTTAATCGAGGACCCTCTTTACAAATTATTGCCAAAGTAAAAGCGGAATTATCAAAACAACTCACGGATCACGTGACGGTACAATTGTTTTCTGCTTTGCGATCGCAGGGTGTTGAAGAGGCTAGAGCTTGGTTGGATGAGAGATTGGGTTAAAACCCATTCCCTCTCCCACAGGGGGAGAGGTGAGTAATACCAAGCATTCGCACACATAGCAAGGTCCCCCTGGCTAAGGGTTACCCCACCACCTGCCCCATATTAAAAATCGGTAAATAGATCGCTATGATTAGCGACCCAATTAAAACTCCCAATATCACCATAATAATTGGTTCTAATAAACTGCTTAATGTGGCTATTTTATTATCAACGGCCTCGTCATAAAAATCAGCAATCCTATTTAACATCTCATCCAATCTCCCCGCTTCCTCACCAACAGCAATCATTTGTATCATTAAAATTGGAAATATATTGACGGATTGCATAGCGAATTGTAATTGTCGACCCATTTTTATATCGACAATGATTTTTTCAATAGCAAGATACAAAAATGTATTATCAACCGCTTTAGCAGCGGAATGTAGTCCTTCTGGCAATGGCACCCCTACAGCAAAAGTCGTCGCTAAGGTTCGGCAAAACCGAGCAAGCGCTGATTGGTAAAGAACATTTCCCACGATAAATACTTTCAACAAAACTCTATCTAGAAAAATTCTAAAACGCAAATTATGATTTTTAATTGTTTTAATAATAAATATGAGTGGAAAAATAAAAAGCAATGACGCACCATGGTTTTGCAATGATTGAGACAATGATAATATTAACTGTGTAAAAACTGGCAACTGCGCACCAAATTCATTAAACAGTTTTTCAAACTGCGGCACTATCCACAACAATAAAATGATAGTTACTATCAATGCTACCGCGATCACAAAAGCAGGATAGAACAGGGCTTTTTGTACTTTTTGCCTTAATGAAGCCATTTTTTCTTTATAATAAGCAAGGCGCTCTAGCATCACAATTAACGTGCCCGATTGCTCACCTGCAGCAATGAGAGCGCAATATAAATTATCAAAGTGTTGAGGGTACTTAGCAAACGCTCGCGACAAAGGCACGCCACTTTCAAGGTCACTTCTTATCTGCTTTAATAACCTACTCATCGTAATTTGTGACAAGCTTTTAGTTAATATCCCCAGCGCATCAACAAGTGGAATGCCAGCTTTTAATAAAGTCGCCAATTGACGGGTAAATAAAGTAATATCTTTTGATTTCAGTTTGTTAAAAATAATGTGCTTTGGCTGTGTTTTTTTAATAGGTCTTTTCATACTATTCATTAACCACCCTATTTAATTCCTCTAAACTGATCACACCCTCCATCACTCTTAACAACCCTGACTCCCGCAAACTCATCATACCTTCTTGTCGTGCTATCTTTATAATCTCGTTCGAATGCTGTTGAGCCATAATAAGAGGACTAATTTTGCTAGTAATCGGCAATAACTCATAAAGACCAATCCGTCCTTTATATCCTTTCTCACACGCATCACATCCTATGGCTTTGCATACCATAAAATCTTGTTTAACTTGTTCGGGAGTAAATCCGACCTCTAATAAAACAGCATCAGGTAATTTTTCACGTGTTTTACAAGAATTACATAATTTCCTTGCTAATCGTTGCGCAATAATAAGTGATATCGATGTGGCAATGTTAAAAACGGCAACACCCATATTGATTAATCGCACCAAGGTTTCCACAGCACTATTGGTATGTAACGTTGAAAGCACTAAATGCCCTGTATGTGCTGCTTGTATAGCAATATCCGCTGTTTCTTTATCACGGATCTCACCTACCATAATAACATCAGGATCTTGCCGTAAAAAAGCGCGTAGTGCTGTGGAAAAGTGCAGTCCTGCTTTGGGATTAATATTCACTTGATTAATACCAGGCAAATTAATTTCCACTGGATCTTCAACAGTAGAAATATTACGCATTGCGCTGTTTAAACTATTTAATGCTGTATATAACGTTCGCGTTTTACCACTGCCGGTAGGGCCTGTTACTAATATCATGCCTTGTGGCTGATAAATTGCTGTTATAAATTTTTTCTGCTGCAATGCATCCATTCCTAAATCATCAACATTTAACAGCGCTGGTGTTGAATTTAAAATTCTAAGCACCACTTTTTCACCAAATAAAGTAGGACAAGTACTCACTCGAAAATCCATTGCTTGGTCTTTAAGGATATTTAATTTAAAACGTCCATCTTGTGGTAAACGTCTTTCAGAAATATCTAAGCGCGACATGATCTTTAAACGCGCTGCTAAGCGAGCGCCTAAATGCACCGGCGGTGTTGCAATCTCTTGTAATATCCCATCTTGCCGCCAGCGAATACGATAAACTTGTTCATAAGGCTCAAAATGAATGTCAGAAGCATTGTGGTGGATAGCATCCACTAACATTTGTTGTACATAGCGAACAATAGGCGCGTCATCATCTGGGTTATCCGGTAACGCCTCATTTTCATCCGCTTTTTCGAGTGTAAAATCATCTAACACTAGGCTATTTCGTATAATCGTTTTAGTTGGCGCTTTGGAGAATAGCTGGGCGAGGTAATAAGCTAATTTATGCTCCTCTACCAACACCATTTGCACATTTAAATTACTGTAAAATTTAAATGCCTCATTCAGTGCTATGTTGCTAGGATCGGATACGCCAAGATACAGTCGATTATTTTTTGTAAAAAGTGGTAAAGCATTGTATGTTTTGATAAGCGTATCATTGACGAGGGATAATGGCGCATTTTGCCAGTTGATACTATCTAAATCTATTAACGATAGGTTAAATAATTGCGAAAATGTCTGCGCTAAGGTGACACTATCAATTAAACCCTGTTGCACCACGTAACGAATAAGCGGTATTTTTTGTTCTAAAACATGATCTACCAGCGCTTGGACGTTATCGTGGGACAATAAACCGTGTTTTACTAACGAAGTAATCAGACGATAGTGTTCTTTTTTGAGAGATAATGTATTCATAGCCAGATTATATTCTTTATAGAATATACTATCAACCCCCAATATTGCTTTTTGCTCTTTAAATCCCCCCAAAATCCCCAAAACTTGATAAAATCACCTAATCTTAATAACCACAAGCACAACATGAGTCAAACCATGGATCGACACCACCTTTTACGCGATTGGTTAAGCACAACTGATCACCGCTACAGCGGCCAATTAACTTCACTTTGTGGCGACGCGAGTTTTCGGCGTTATTATCGTTATACTCATCAAGAAACATCTTATATTGCTGTTGACGCACCACCTAGCACAGAAAATACGGCCGGATTTGTCGCTGTTGCAAAAGCATGGAAAAAACAAGGACTATTGGTGCCAACAGTTCACGCCTATCAATTAGAACATGGGTTTATGGTTTTATCTGACCTTGGCGATAAGCAATATTTACCGCACTTAAATGAAGAAAGTGCCCATATTTTATATCAAAAAGCTATTGTTGCCCTATTAAACATTCAGCAATGCAAAACAGTTGAGCAATATCCTTTGCCTTCATTTGATGCAGAACGCATACAGCTAGAATGCAACTTATTTAAAAATTGGTTTTTAGAAAAACACCTGCAATTGACATTAAACTCTCAACAAGAGCACGCTTTTGACAAACTTATCGAGTATTTCATCCAAATTTCCACCAAACAGCCCCAAGTTTGTGTACATCGCGATTACCATTCACGTAATTTAATGATTTGTGATGATGAGATAGGTATTTTAGATTTCCAAGATGCCGTATGGGGGCCAATTAGCTATGATCTGGTTTCTTTATTACGCGATTGTTATATTGCTTGGCCAAAAGAACAGGTCACAGCTTGGGTGAGCGCTTATCATGATTTATTGTGTCAGGAAAAAGCATACCACACTATTTCTCTTGATGAATTTACACTTTGGTTTGACCATATTGGCGTACAACGTCATTTAAAAGCGATTGGTATTTTTGCCCGTAAGTTTCAACGAGATAATGTGGGTAATTATTTGAAGGATATTCCTCGTACCTTACGTTATGTATTAAGCATCTGCACACTATATCCTGTATTAAACCCCTTAACTGAACTACTACATCAAGTAACAGAAAGCCAAGAGGTTAGCGCATGAAAGCAATGATCTTAGCTGCAGGTCGTGGCGAGCGTATGCAACCTTTAACGTTAACTACGCCCAAACCCCTCTTAACAATAGACAATAAACCCTTAATTGTTTATCACATTGAAAATTTAGCTGCAGCAGGCTTTAAAGAGCTAGTAATTAATGTATCGTATTTAGGTGATCAAATCGTCAACGCGCTTGGAAATGGTGAAAAGTGGAATGTACATATTAATTACTCAATTGAAGATGAACCACAAGAGGTTGCGGGTGGAATATGCCGCGCACTACCATTACTTGGGGATGAGCCTTTTTTAACTATAAATGCTGATATTTGGACTGACTATCCCCTGGCCAACTTAAAAAATTATCCTGTCGAAAATGCGCATCTTGTTTTAGCACCAGCCCCGAGCTATTATCCACAAGGTGATTTTTCTTTGCAAAATCAAACATTAATTCCCGTAAAAATAGGAAATGAGTTAATTGTCACTGGAGTGACAGTTTATCATCCACGCTTTTTTTCTCATATAAAACCAGGTATTCAACGTATGGGAACATTATGGCATCAAGCAGTTGCGCGCGGTGAATTAACGGGTGAATGCTATAACGGAAAATGGCATGATATTGGTACACCAGAACGGTTTTATCAAATTAACACACAAATTCAACTATTAAACCAGCAACCATTAAACATTTAGCATAAAAATAAGGTGTTTTTCATTTTTTTTGATGTAAAACAGCCAGGTTTTTATTGATTAATTCATATTATTCGAGATATGCTAGTGGTGAATTGCTGTAAAATGAACTATAACTATATATCTGTAGTGAATCTATATACAAGGAGCTGTAAGCCATGTCAGTACCAGTTTCAGCAGAAACGGAGCAAACCCTACTCACACTACCATCAGAACCTTTGCAGCAACAGCCAGAAGAATCGACGACACCATCGCTTTATTCTAAAGAGGATAGGTTGTATTTTGATACCCTAGTGGCTGGGTTAGAGCAAGCTGGGATAGACAACAATGTCTATTGCGCTATTGGCCAGGCAATTCCTCGTGAGCCCGATGCGGTACATCTTGTGCTTATCCGAGAGGCTGATGAAAAACGATTAGCGGCGGGAGTAACCACGCACGCGCAAATGGAAAAGTGGTTTACAGAACATTACGGGGCAGATAAAACAAAATGGGTTTTACCCTCTAGATCTGATACACCTACGGCTAGGGAAGCCTGGTTTTTAGATCATTATGGTCCTGATAAAGCGAAATGGATTTTACCTCCTAGCGAAAAAACACGCTACAGCGTGAATGCTTTTTCCAGGAAAGAAGGCATTGTTAAATTCACCACAACAGCTGATTGGAGATGTGTTCGTATCACAGAAGAGGTTGTTATCGGCGAAGACCATTATCTCTACCCTAAAAGCATCTTACAACCTGTCATTGATGAAAAAACAAAACGTGTCGTATTTGATTCCAAGGGCCGTATAAAATGTAAACAAACCCCCTTATTTAAGCACCCTTCCGAAGGCATTCCTTACACATTACTTCAAGATGCCCAAGAATATATTGCTGCTTTTTATGCAACTCAATTACATTATAAATTCTTAGTTCACTTAGTAGGGCAGCAAAAATACGACCAAGCATTACATTATTTGCGATTTTTATTCCAACATCATAATTATAGGGCTCGCGCCACATTACTAACCGAAGATGCAGAAAAACGCAAATTTTTACATTTTGTCGCAGAAACCTTACCGGAATCAGCTGAAAAAACAGCCTTTTTACAACAGGCTGTTTTGCTCACCCTTAATGAAACCGCAAAATACTCGATATTCCATGATAATTTATTTAAAAAACCTAGTAAAAATGGTAATATGTTGTTACAGTATTTAGTGAGAAGTGATGTATTACCTGCGTTCTTGAAAACTAACACTAAAAACTTAGTGCGCGGCATCATCGCTTATTTGAGAAACGAGGAAGTGCCCTCGCTATTTGTAGATTGTGGAATAATATCGAGCGATTTACTCTTAGCTACAAGCGGTTCTTCTTGCGAATTTTCTCCGATGAGCAGAAGAAGGATAACAGAACCTGAGGCATTACCCGAAGTCGGTAGTGGCACTGTAATTGATTCTGTCATTAACAAATTGAATATCAACTCTGAACTGGCTAATGGTGAAGACAGTGATACCGCTTCACTAGGCGCTTCTTCCACAGAGGGAAGTGATAAAATTACCAACGCTCCTACAAAAGTAGGGCAGGAAATTCAATTAAGCAAACCTGAACCAGCAAGATCGGTCTCTAAGGTTATCAGTTATTACATGAAAGCGTTATGGGGTGATAAACCCCGGGCTGCCCCGCAAACAGCTCATGGGGACAAAGCAGATGCTCTTACAATCCGCAAACGGATGTGAAGTAAAATGAGGTAAAAGATTATGGTATTAAACGCAGCAGGTAAAGAAGCTATCATCTCACAGCTTGAAGCTGTTGAGGTAACATTAAGCGGATTACCCCAGGCAGAAGCCCTTCGGCAAAAAGCTGCTGGTCTTGCTCCTACTTTAGAAAAACTTGAAGAATTACGCTTTGCACCCTTACCAACCAGTGATCAAATCGCTTTACAACAATATCGCGAGGATCCCGACCAAGAGCCAGCTGTTTTAGCTAGCTGCAATGCATTGATTAATGCGGCAAAAAATTCTTTAAGAGCAGGCCATGAGGCTCATTTTGAAAACAATGCTCTACATCTTTTAGATTTAATTAAAAAATTATTTACTACGCCTGCACGTAATACTAAGGAAAACGTTTCAAAACAGCATGAAATAAGAGAACTCTTAAAATATTTCGCTAAGTTTAATGCAAATGCACAGCATCAATTTGAAGCAGTGAGAATAGCACTTCAAAGTTTAAAAACATATCGTGTATATAAACTTATCGCTGCAGCTGACGCACTGGTTGCCAAAACAAAGCAAATGCCTGCCTATAAGACGAATTCAACAAGGTTCGATCAACATAGGACAGAGTTTATCGCGGCCATCTACGATTTTTTTGATAATCCTCCACAAAGCGTGGCGGATCTTCATCGATTTATTAATTTATCTGCTTTTGTGGCTGAGTTTAGTGCACTGAACAGTGAGGGCTCTAGTCGCAATCGTCTCGAAAACGAAATTGCTGCATATCAAGAGGCTTTACAACGATTAACTCTCGCTTTCCCATTTCTTAGGGCTTATGAACCCGCTTATGCTTTAACCAAACAAGTTCCCGATCGCCCGCTTATTTCATTAGGCGCTGTTCCACCTGAGGAATTAGAGGCAGCAGGCATGCCAGCGGTGCGCGAAATTGCTGATAGAGCGGTAGTAACGGAGAGTTTAAAAAAGTTACAAGAAGCCGTACCTGAGGAGCAGCGCCCTCCTTATTTAGAAGATCTTATTGCCCAGGCCAATCAGCTATTATCAACGCTACCAAACAGCATTCCCGAGTACCGTATGCTTATAGAGGTCGCGCTTATCGATACTATTCGCGTATTTTTAGCTAAATTGATAGTTTCTACCTCATTAGCCGACATGCTAGAGACTGAATTTCCGCAAAAAGTGCTTCAATTAGCTCAAGAATTAATAACACGAAAACAGACCTTCTCATTGCCAAACACAAATGAACTAATGCAAGTTGCTCAACAACTGGCCTTTTTTCTCACAACCTTTAGATTACCTGCTCATTTAGAGCAAGGCGTAAGCGGTGATGAACTTGCTAATACTGATAAAATTATCGCAATAATGAGGCAGCTTGTAGCAGTTCTAAGTGGAGAAAATATTGCTACTAAAGAAAAAGCCCCTCCTCGAACTCCTCCAAATGCCCCTCAAATAAAGAGGGCGCCAGAATTTTCTCCAATAAGACGTCGAGTCAGTACGGCAGGCGAGGGAGACGCTATACAAACGATTGTACACGAAGCCGAAGGCTCTGAAGGCAGCGAATCACCGCGGGCCCTATCTGATGCTGAGGTTTCTGATGCTTCTTCTGATGGCTCGGACGGGGAAGAGAGTGACCAAGCCTATCACCAGCAACAATTGAATAATGGCGAAGTAATTAATCAAAGATTAGAGTTTCTTTCAAGTAACCTAGTAGCGCACGAACAAAATTTAAAAGCATTAGAGCAACAACTCTTCTTGCTGCCACCAGAGAAAGTAGAAGCTACAATTGTAAACTATCAACGAATTCTCAATTTTGTTTACGACGAATCCTCTATTAGAAAAGCATTACAGGAATACCTTCCTCAGAAGCTTGACATTTATGGTCTAAACAAAACAACTCAAAAACTGTTTGATAGGGCTGTTTTGCATCTAGTAGTGAAAGTCAAAATCCTTGCTAACCATCTAAAGTTAATTGAACTAACTTTTAGAAATCGAGAAACTCCAACAACTCACTTGCAAGCCCAACTGCAAAGATTAACAACAAATGCAGATGTCAGTGACGAAGAGTTTAAAGACACCGAATTACGTGTTGAATCTCTTGTTGATTCTACCGCAACATATCAGCTTATTGTTAATGACGCTAAAGGACTTGTTGAGCAAAGACGTAAAAATTTGCAATCGGCATTTTCGAACTTACAGACCATCTTCGGATATCTTCGTACTGGTGATTATGACCGAGCAAAACGGGAGTTTGAACGAGAGACAAACACTATACAACTAGACGATGATAGTATTATTGCTCGATTAAAAGGAATGTATCCAAGCTCTCCGCTTGTCGTAGACTCTAAAAATGTTCAAGCAATTTTATGTGATGGTTTAGCACAAATTAGGCAGGAAAATAGGCAAACATATATTTTGCATAATGTTATTCCGGAAGTATTAAGAATAATTGAAGAAACTTTAGAAAGTGTCCAACGATCTCTTGGTAAAGCCAGTGTTAACACACTAACCCCCCATGAGGCCAACCAGAAAGTTATTGACCACTTTCTGGAAAAGAATAAGCAAGAGATCATGGACGAGTTGATCGCTCAAATAGCTGGTTTACAACTTGACGATCATAAGCAACAGCAAGTTGTTTCCGATATTTTCCAGGGTATAGAAAAAGAAGCTGTCGCCTTAGGTGCTAAAGCCGCTGACAAAATTGTTAGTGAATTAATAGCCAACATACCAAATGATCCAGATGAGGTCATGAGAAAAGATGGTACATTGGGGCCATCAACTGCAGTACAACTAAGATTGGCGACATCTCAATCTGCTGTAGCTCCTCTTAACGATGAAGAAGCCGCAGCTGCTCTAGCTTCTCTCAAAGCGCGCGCCGCGCAAGTCTCTTTAGAAGATGAGAAGGATGCCCTTGAACGACAGCAAGCGGAAGAAGAAACACGACAGTTCGCAGATGCATCGCAACACTTTATAGTAGAAACTATCCGCGCAGTTAGTATTGCCTATAAAGAATATAAACGATCACTGTGGAGTGGGACTATTAGCCAGGCACGACAAGATGCCCTTACCCTTCTGCTCAACCGTTTGGCTGGAGACAGTTGTAAAAAGAATATTGGGGTGTTTGCCGCTTTGGACAGAGCAATAGATAGCCTACAAGCTGAAACAGCTCCTCATAGCGGGGGCAATCTTTTGCTAAGCTGCTTTAACCCATCAGGAAATGAGCTTGTTAACCAGTTACGTCGTATTCGTCAAAAATTACAATCACAACCTACATTCCAAATAGATGCAAGAGGAACACCAGTACAAGTTGCGCCTCCTCTGCTTCCACCAGGCTTTAACAATGTGGGAAGCGCTACACTTTACCCATTGCCTGGAGCAGTAGAGTTTATTGAGCCAACCCCTACTCAATTGGCAGTGCTAAAAGCAACCCAACAACTTGTTGAGGCAGAAAGCACTTATAAAAATCCAGGGGCAGTTATGGCTTTGCCTTATCTTTATCAAGCAGTAAAAGACTCAACACCTGAGAATATTGCAACTATTGAGCAAAACCTAAGTCTCATTATTCAAGCAATGGGCTTAGTTCACGCTGTAGAAAAAGATTATAACGCCACTCTTGCTCCTCATGACAGCCGGAGGAAAGATAGCATTCATGATCTCTATGTTCTTTTAGCTCGGGCTTACAAAGATAATCATGGTGTGCCACTAACTCCAACTGCCTGTAGGGAAAAGATTCTCGAAATCTTCACAGAAATAAGTGGATATATTAATCAAGAGCATAAGGCTTCTGGCTCCTTACGCTCAAAGACCGAGGGTATATTACCTGAATTTTTCCAAACAAAGAGTCGCTTAGCAACGCGATTGGATAAAGCAAAAGATTCATTTAACATCACGAGCGAACTTGTCCTTGCGCCTGCTGAACAAGCAAGGCTAAAAGCAACTCGACGACTTGATGCAGTAGAAGGAACTTATAATAATAATGCGGGTGCGACTATAGCAATGCAAAGTCTGCGCGATGCATTAACTACCGCTGGAGGCAATATTGAGGCTATTGAGAAAAACCAAGACCTCATTATTAAAGCAATGGACTACATACGGCGCGTGGAAAAAAATTATCTTGATAGTTTTGTGGTAAGAAGCCCATCTGAAGATAGATTAAATGCCATCCATAATCTTTATGTTTCATTATCTAGCGCAGGAACAGGTGCGAACGGAGCACCGCTAGCTCTAGCTGATTGCAGAAATAATATTCTACAGATTTTCCAAGACCAAGCCATGGCTACCGAGACTCAGCATAAAGCTTGGGGCGCAATCCGATCAAAAACAGAAGGTATTTTGCCAAATTTCTTACAGCCAACGAGTCATTTGGTTACGTTAATCAACGGGGCAAGAGAAGAGCTTGAACATGACACTCGGCCAAGAACGGGGCAACAAGCACAACAGACTCTATAGAGGATGAACCTGGATCCCGGATAATATCAGGGATCCAGCGATTTCAACTTAAGAAGCTGAATATTCCGTTGTCGTTTGTTTGCCACTATCACAAGCTTGGGCAACATTAACGCTGAAAAGAGCAACAACTAAAGCAGCCATAAGAGCAGTTATTTTCATGATTCTCTCCTTTTTTTGATATTATAAAAAAACCATTATACCTATAATTTTTTATCTACCATAATATTTTTTAACTTCACATAAGCTGGCAATCCCTTATGATATGGCGGGTAAGCCTCACCTTGAATCAACGGTGAAAAATAGCGGCGGGCAACATCCGTAATACCAAAGCCATTAGGTGTAATAAATTCACGCGGCATTTTTCGCTCAATATTCGCTACTTCGCTTAATGGTACTTGACCAATTTCCCAACGATAGGGTTCATCACTAAGACGAACAATAGTTGGCATAATCGCATTATGTCCTTCTGCTGCTAATTCTACGGCGGCTTTACCAAGAGCGTAAGCTTGTTCCACATCGACTTCAGAAGCAATATGTCTTGCTGCACGTTGTAAATAATCTAAAACCGCCCAATGGTATTTATACCCTAAATGTCGCTTTATTAAATCAGCAATAATGGGGGCAACACCACCTAATTGCTTATGACCAAACGCATCAAAGGTGCCAATATCACTTAAATAACCACCATTTTTATCTTTTACACCTTCAGAAACAACAATGGCACAATAACCATAGGTCGTTACCGCATGTTTAACTCTTGCTAAAAAAGCGGTTTCATCAAATGCAATTTCAGGAAATAAAATAATATGTGGTGCATCATGTTCATGTTCAGCTGCTAAACCGGCTGCGCCAGCAATCCAACCCGCATGACGGCCCATGACTTCCATAATAAATACTTGCGTGGATGTTGCCGCCATCGATGCCACATCATAACTGGCTTCGCGAATAGAAATAGCCACATATTTGGCAACAGAACCAAAACCAGGGCAATTATCGGTGTGAGGTAAATCATTATCAATGGTTTTTGGTATACCAATACATTGCAAAGGGTAGCCTAATTTTTGGCTTATTTGTGAGACTTTATGGCTAGTATCCTGGGAATCGCCACCACCATTATAAAAGAAATACCCAATATTATGCGCAGCAAAAACTTCAATTAATCGTTCATATTGACGTATATCTTCCTCTAATCCTTTTAATTTAAAACGACACGAACCAAAAGCACCAGAAGGCGTATGTTTTAATGCGGCAATCATATCCGCATCCTCTAAACTGGTATCAATTAATTCTTCCTTAATAATACCAACAATACCATTACAACCAGCATATACTTTACCAAACAGTTCAGGGTATTTTGCCGCTGTTTGGATAACGCCACAGGCTGTGGCATTAATTACTGCCGTAACACCACCTGATTGAGCGTAAAGAATATTTTTTAGGGACATAAAGTTAAGACCTCACTAATAAATTCATTTTAATATCAACGAAGCCGTATCGCTTGTAAATATTAATCCTACAATGGCACCGGTCATCATCGTCGCTAACACGCCTGACAAAATGGATTTCAACGCCAAATCAACAATTTCATCACGACGCGAAGGAATTAATGCATTTAATGATGCAATACTAATTCCCACGCTACCAAAATTAGCAAATCCACAGAGAGCATAAATCATGATCATGCGCGATCGTTCGTCCAGCGTACCTGCAGGTAAAGCAGCCAAATCAATGTAGGCTACCAATTCATTTAATACGATTTTGGTGCCCATTAATGCGCCGGCAACTTGCGCTTGCTCAAAAGGAATACCAATTAACCACATTAAAGGCATCATCACTACACCCAACATCGATTGCAAGGTGACTGCTTTTGCAAAAGGTAATAATTCTAATAATTGATTAGCTAGGCTTACCAATGCTAATAATACAATTAACATCGCAGCAATACACAATACCAAATGTAAACCCTCTGTCGTGCCACGGGTAATAGCATCCATACTGCTTTTTGGCATTAAGGATTTATCATAATCACCTTCCGTGGGACCTGTGGTATCAGGATAAATAATACGTGCGATAGTAATAGCAGCTGGAATATTAATGACCGATGCTGCAATAATGTGCCCAACGACATCTTGTACCACACCATCTAATATTTTGGCGTATAACACCATTACCGTACCAGCAACGGTTGCCATGCTCGTGGTTAAAAAAGCAAATAACTCGCTTTTAGACATATAATGTAAATGATTGCGAATGATTAATGGCGCTGAATCAATCCCAAAAAAGATATTAGCGGCAGAGCCTAGACTTAACGCACCACCAATATTCAATGTTTTTTGGAAAACAAAACCAAATGCCTTAATAATAACCGGCAAAATGCGCCAATAGAATAATAAAGAACTAAGCGCGCTGACCACTAATGCTAGCGGCAATGCTTGGAATCCTAATACAAAACTTGTCCCTGGCCCATCTACCGCAAAAGGTAATTCACCACCACCCACATAGCCTAATACAAACGAAGTACCTGCTTGCGTGGCTCGCTCTAGCATATTAATAAGCGCTGTTAACGAAACAAAGAATTGATTAACTATGGGAATTTTAAAAATAATAATCGCAATCAAAAATTGGGTAAGCACGCCCCAACAAATGGCCTTCCATTTAACGTGTTTTTTATCCGAGCTACAAATAAAAGCAATAATAATGATGACAATAATACCTAAAATGCCATGCCACATCATTGCAGTTCCGCCTCTTTTCTCATAATTAGTAATTCATTAATTTTGGCTTTAATCATATCGACAGCAATATGATTTTTGCCGCCATGAGGCACAATAATATCGGCATATCGCTTGGAGGGCTCAACAAATTGAAAATACATAGGACGAACTGTTTTTTGATATTGTTCAATAACACAGGCAACCGTACGTTTGCGAATGGTCACATCGCGTTGCAAGCGACGGATTAAACAAATATCAAGCGCCGTATCAACATAAATGCGAATATCCATTTGAGCGCGTAATTGTGGTTCGGCGAATAATAAAATACCCTCTAATATAACAATCGGACATTGCTCTACTTTAATCCGCTCTGGCAGGCGCGCATGGATAGCATGGTCATAGCGTGGTACTTCAATCGTATTGCCGGCTTGTAATTGCGTCAAATGAGAAACGAGCAAGCTGTGGTCTAAGGAGTCGGGATGATCGAAATTTAATTGTGCCCGCACGGACTGGGGCATATCGCCGAGATCTTTATAGTAACTGTCTTCAGAAATCATAACGACTTGAGACGAGCCTAATTCTTTAATTATGTTGGCCGCAAATAAACTTTTACCTGAACCCGATGGGCCGGCAATGCCAATGATAATCGTTGGTTTGTCATGCATAATAATAAAGAGCCCATAAATGCCCGTTGCGGAGCATTATAACCAAGTTGATAGCAAAGTGATATGTTTTTATTGAGAAATTTTATTTTGAGGCTTGTTTATTTGGCAGCTTGCCGTAGCCACTGCTCTAAGATAATTTGTGCTGCCACATTATCAACGGCCTTTCCTTTGACAGCTCTGCGACCACCCGTTTCATACAGTTGCTCTTTAGCTGCGCGGGACGAGAGTCTTTCATCGACCAAATGGATGGGTAATTGATAACGAGCTGTTAAACGTTTGGCAAAGCGACGTGCGCAATGGGTGAGTAATTGTTCCGTATCTTGCATCGTTAATGGCATGCCAACAATAAGCGCTACTGGTTGCCATTCTTTAATAAGCACATCTATCTGCGCCCAATCCGGAATGCCATCTTTTGCAGGAAGGATGGTTAATGCAGTTGCCGTACAGGTCGTTAATTGACCGCTTGCAACACCAATGCGTTTTAAACCAAAATCAAATCCAAGGAAATAACCCGCCGGAAGGACATTATTAGGCATGACCGATATCGCCAGAAACGCGCTCCATATCCACACCTAATAAACTTGCAGCTGCTTGCCAACGCGCATGAACTGGTGTTTCGAATAAAATTTTAGGATCAGCTGGTGCAACTAACCAAGCATTTTCAGCCAGCTCTTGCTCCAATTGTCCTGACGTCCATCCGGTATAACCTAACGTGATAATAAAATCTTTTGGACCTTGTTTATTAGCGATCTCTACTAATATATCGCGAGAAGTGGTAATACACATACCACCTTTAATTTTTAAGGTGGATTGCCAGTTTTGTTCTGTCTCTTGGTGCAAAACAAAACCTCGCTCGGATTGTAAAGGGCCACCATAAAGTACCGGTAGCTGGGCCAGATCTTCATGCTCCGTTGTTATATCGAGGTGCACAAATAATTCACGAATAGTAATATCCATCGGTTTATTAATAATTAAACCCATGGCGCCTTCTTGATTATGCTCGCACATATAAGCCACCGCATGTGAAAAGGTAGGCTCAACCATGGTTGGCATAGCAATTAATAAAACATCTTGTAAGTAAGCAGAGAGAGTATTCATAGGTATTAGTATCACTGTATTTAGGGTTAGAAGCAAGTCGGAGAACGGCGTTCACCTCTCCCGCAAGGGGAGAGCGGTTATAGCAACATTATATGACATTCTGGCGTCTATCTAAGCGTCGATAACTTAGCGCTTCGGCCAAGTGTTCATGGTTAATATATTCACTACCCATTAAATCAGCAATAGTCCGTGCCAGTTTTAAAACGCGATGATAGGCTCTTGCCGATAGGCCTAATTTTTCCATGGCATTTCCTATAAAAGTTTGTTCTGCTGGTTCTAGTGGACAAATTTTTTCTAATAATATTCCTTCTAAAAAATAATTTATTTTTCCCGCTCTTTCGAGTTGTTTTTCTCTCGCCCTTACTACACGCTCACGAATAACAGCAGAGTTTTCGGGTAACTCTTGCTTTTCAGTGGAAATTAAAAAATTACCAGCAAGCGCTGGAACTTCAATATGCATATCAATGCGATCTAATAAGGGTCCAGAAATTCGCGTGCGGTAACGTTGTATTTGCTCTGCAGTACAACAGCACCTATGACGTGTATCACCTAAGTGGCCACAAGGACAAGGGTTCATAGCTGCAATTAATTGAAAACCAGCGGGAAATTCGGCTTGTTTTGTTGCACGAGAAATAGTGATTTTTCCTGACTCTAATGGCTCTCGTAAACCCTCCAACACACGACGACTAAATTCAGGTAGTTCATCTAAAAATAATACGCCGTGATGAGCTAAAGAAATTTCTCCTGGTTTTGGCGTGCTACCACCGCCGACTAAAGCCACATGCGAGGCGCTATGATGAGGTGCACGAAATGGGCGCACTTTCCATAAATGATAATCAAAACCAATATGACTAATCGAGGCAATTGCAGCGATTTCCAACGCCTCGTTTTCAGTAATATCAGGTAAAATAGTGGGTAAACGAGAGGCTAACATCGTTTTGCCAGTACCGGGTGGACCAATACATAATAGGCTGTGTCCACCCGCTGCAGCAATTTCTAAAGCGCGCCTTGCGTGTTGTTGACCGCGAATATCCATCATATCGCCAAAAGGAGATGAAGTTGGTACTAATAATTCATCGTCCAATGTAAAAGGTGCTAATAATTGTCTTTGATTTAAATGTGCGCAAACCTCAAGTAAATGATTTGCTGCATAAATAGGAATATGTCGTACCAGCGCTGCTTCTTTAGCATTTAATTGCGGTAAAATAAATCCTCGCCCTGTGCTACGCGCACCTAATGCAAACGGTAAACTCCCTGTTATCGCCCGTAATTCTCCTGTTAATGCCAATTCTCCCGCAAATTCATAGTGATTTAATAATTGCTTATCAATTTGCCCCGACGCAGCCAAAATACCTAACGCAATCGGCAAATCAAATCGCCCACCTTGTTTTGGTAAATCAGCAGGTGCCAAATTAATCGTAATGCGTCGCGATGGAAATTCAAAATGACTATTTAAAATCGCTCCCCGCACCCGCTCCCGACTTTCCCGTACCACGGTTTCTGGCAATCCTACAATAGCAAAAGCAGGTAATCCGTTGGAAAGATGTACTTCAACATTTACGATGGGCGCGTTAATGCCTAATTGGGCGCGGCTATAAACAATGGCTAATGACATATAATACCTACTGGGGAATTCACAGTAGAATAGTTATAATATATTCCATATGGAATGTAAAGGGGATTGTTAAAATAGCGTTAGAACAATTTGATTTTACTATTCATCTCTCCCCTTGTGGGAGAGGTCGACTGCGCTTTAGCGCGGGCGTGTGAGGGGGGCGATCTTTCTACGGAGAAATAATTCTAAGTAAATTATTATTTCTTGCTTCGTCGCTTTCCCCTCACCCTCGCAAGCTTAAGCTTGCATTTCCCTCTCCCACAAGGGGAGAGGGGTTAAAAAGGCTTTTTCTTGAGTTCACTTGATTCAAGCTTTTCAGAAAACCTCCTATTTAAGTCTCCGCCAAATTTCCTTTTTCTTCTAACCATGTTCGTCTTGCACTTGAGCGTTTTTTGGCTAGCAGCATATCCATTAACTCCATCGTTGCATCATCATTCTCGATAGTTAATTGGACTAAACGTCGGGTGTCAGGATCCATCGTTGTTTCGCGTAATTGCAATGGGTTCATTTCACCCAAGCCTTTAAAGCGTTGCACGTTGACTTTGCCTTTTTTATTTTCGGCAGCTAAACGATCGATAATACCTTGGCGCTCTGACTCATCTAAGGCATAAAAAACTTCTTTGCCTAAATCAATGCGAAATAACGGTGGCATGGCGACAAAAATATGGCCGGTGGCAACTAAAGTGCGAAAATGTTTTACGAATAATGCGCATAATAAAGTAGCAATGTGTAATCCATCAGAATCTGCGTCAGCTAAAATGCAAATTTTGCCATAACGTAATCCAGAAATATCCGTAGTGCCTGGATCAACGCCGATAGCAACAGCTATATCGTGCACTTCTTGTGATGCTAAGACTTGTTGTGATTCAACTTCCCAGGTATTTAATATCTTTCCTCGTAATGGCATAACAGCTTGAAATTGCCTATCGCGCGCTTGTTTGGCAGAGCCGCCAGCAGAATCCCCTTCTACCAAAAATAATTCGGTGCGGAGCATATCTTGGCTGGAGCAATCGGCTAATTTGCCTGGTAAAGCAGGGCCAGATGTAATTTTTTTACGAACGACTTGTTTGCTAGCACGTAAGCGTTTTTGTGCATTATTGATCATGGATTGGGCTAACAATTCGGCTTGATCAATATGTTGATTTAACCACAAACTAAAGGCATCTTTGACAATACCAGCAACAAATACCGCACTTTGTCGTGAAGATAATCGTTCTTTCGTTTGACTTGCAAATTGTGGCTCTGTCATTTTTACGGATAAAACAAAATTACAACCTAACCACACATCTTCTGGTGCTAATTTTACACCGCGCGGTAATAAATCGCGTAATTCACAAAATTCGCGCATCGCCTCGCATAATCCGGTGCGTAATCCATTAACATGTGTACCACCTTGTGTGGTAGGAATTAAATTAACGTAACTTTCGTTAATAACCTCGGTACCTTCTGCCACCCAACATAATGCCCACTCAGCCATTTCACGGCTAGCAGAAAACTCACCTACAAACGGTTCGGCAGGTAAATAATCCTGTTCTTGTAACGCACTTTTTAAATAATCGATAAGACCTTGCTCGTAGTACCACTCGGTACGCTCATCGGATTGCTCATCATAAAAAGAAACGGTTAAACCACGACATAATACCGCTTTGGCTTTTAATACATGTTTTAAACGCGGCACAGAATATTTTGGTGAATCAAAATAAACCGGATTAGGTGTGTAACGAACACTGGTACCTGTTTCGTTTTTTTCTGCTTTGCCAATAACTTTTAATTTGGAAACCGGTTCCCCATCGGCAAATTGCATATGATGAATTTGACCATTGCGTTTTACCTTAACATCCAGTTGTGATGAAAGTGCGTTGACAACAGAAACACCTACACCGTGTAATCCACCTGAAAATTGATAATTGTCATTGGAAAACTTACCGCCCGCATGTAGCTTAGTCAAAATCAATTCAACCCCGGCCACTTTATGTTCAGGATGAATATCAATCGGCATACCACGCCCATTATCGACCACTTCCAATGAGCCATCTTTATAAAGCGTAACACTAATATGGGTAGCAAAGCCTGCTAACGCTTCATCTGCGCTATTATCGATGACTTCTTGTGCCAAATGGTTAGGCCTGGTGGTATCTGTATACATGCCAGGACGTTTTTTTACGGGGTCAAGTCCGGTCAATACTTCAATCGACTCTGCGGTATAAGCCTTTTTACTCATGGATTTTCCTTACAACAAAAAGAACGAAGGGTTTTGTGGAATAGTAGTGAGTTTATGTGCAGTGTGCAAGGAGTAGCTTTTTATAAAGCTATAACTCCATACTGATCGCGATACGTTTGCATAGCCTCTAAAATGGCCGGATCAATTTTCTGATTTTCTTTCATATAATGCAGAATATCGCTAAAAGTCGCGATGCTAATCACTGGCACGCCATAACGTGCTTGGACTTCCTGTACAGCAGAGGTTGTTTGTTGGCCGCGTTCTTGTCGGTCTAACGCTATCATAATGCCAACAACCTCTGCCTCAGCAGCAGTAAGAATTTGTACGGCTTCGTTTACAGCGGTACCTGCTGTCATAACATCATCAATTATGACTACACGTTTATTAGCAACAGGGGAACCAACTAATTGCCCGCCCTCGCCATGCGCTTTTATTTCTTTACGGTTAAAACTATAAGGAACATCGCGATCGAGATCTTCTGCTAAGGCAACCGCAGTGGCTGTTACAAAAGGAATACCTTTGTAGGCTGGTCCAAATATCACATCAAAATCGATACCAGAGGCAACTAATCGTTGGGCGTATAATTTCCCCACACTACTTAAGACAAGACCCGTATTAAATAATCCAGAATTAAAAAAATAGGGGCTGATACGACCCGATTTTAATGTAAATTGGCCAAAACGAAGCGCTTCGCAACGAATAGCAAGTTCAATAAAATCACGCTGTACATTGGTCATATAAGTAACCTATTTTATGATTAACATTACAATATAGACTCATGCTACCATAACCGATTATTGCAACCAATACAGATAAAAAATGAGAGTTATTACAGCTAATCTTAATGGCATTCGCTCTGCTGCCAAAAAAGGGTTTTTCACCTGGTTATCACATCAACATGCTGATGTGGTTTGTTTGCAAGAAACTAAAGCCCAAGAGCATCAATTGGGAGAGGAAATCTACTGCCCTAAAGGCTTTTATTGTTATTACGTTGATGCGCAGAAAAAAGGCTATAGCGGCGTTGCTATCTATTCCCGTCACGAGCCCCAAAAAATTCATTACGGCCTTGATTGGCAACCCGCAGATGATGAGGGGCGTTATGTGCAAGTTGATTTTGAAAAACTAAGCGTGGCTTCTCTCTATTTGCCATCAGGCAGTAGTGGTGAAGAGCGACAACAGTTTAAATTTAAATTTTTAGATTTTTATAAAGAGGTGTTAATAAAACAACACCATCAAACATCACGTGATTATATTATTTGTGGTGATTGGAATATTGCTCACAAACAAATCGATTTAAAAAATTGGCGCGGTAATCAAAAAAACTCGGGTTTTTTACCAGAAGAGCGTGCTTGGATGGATTGGCTACTTGATGATCTTGGTTTTGTTGATGCATTTCGCGTAGTCAATTCCTTACCAGATCAATATACGTGGTGGTCGAATCGTGGTGATGCTTGGAATAAAAATGTAGGGTGGAGAATTGATTATCAGATTATTACACCACGTTTAGCTACAACCGTAAAATCCGCGGCTATTTATAAAGAGGAGCGTTTCTCTGATCACGCGCCTTTACTTATGGATTACGATATTAAACTATGATTTTGAGGTGATACCATGGCCGATGAATGGTTAAATTGGGCAAAAAAATTAGAAGCTATTGCACAAATTGGTTTAACGTTTAGCAAAAGCCCTTATGATTTAGAAAATTACACCGCTATTCGCGAGATTGCAGCTGAAATGTTTGCAGCAAACTCGGAACTGGAAAAATCAGAAATCATAAAGCTGATGGCCAGTTATATCGGCTATGCCACCCCTAAAATCGATGTGCGGGGAGCATTGTTTAAGGGTGATACCATTTTATTAGTGCAAGAGAAAATCGACCAACGTTGGTCATTACCTGGCGGATGGGCTGATATTAATGATTCTGCTGGTGAATCTGTGGTACGGGAAATCCGCGAAGAAGCAGGATTGATTGCAAAAGCTGTAAAATTAATCGCCTTTTTCGATAAACATAAACATAATCACCCGCCGGATATTTTACATGCTTATAAATCATTTTTTCTTTGTGAATATATCAGTGGCGAATTAAAAACCAATCATGAAACATTGGATGCTGGTTTTTTTGCGTTAGATGAATTACCACCGTTATCGCTTCCCCGTGTTACCGAGGAAGAAATTCGGACTTGCTATAAACATTATAAAAATGTAGGGTTACCAACGGAGTTTGATTGAAAGTTAACTATCACACATCCAGGTTGTCAACCTCTAAAGCATTCTGCTCAATAAACTCGCGGCGTGGTTCAACTTGATCACCCATCAGCGTAGTAAACAATTGATCCGCGCTAATCGCATCAGCCACAGTAACTTGTAGCATACGACGAACAGCTGGATCCATGGTGGTTTCCCACAATTGTTCTGGGTTCATCTCACCAAGACCTTTATAGCGTTGAATTCCTAAGCCTTCTTTAGCCTGACTCATTAACCAAGTCACTGCGGCTTTAAAATTAGCAACAGGGTATTTCTGACCATTGAAAAGCAAGTGCGCACCAGCGCCTGCCATATCAGATACTTTTTCGCCAAAGGTAATAATTTCTTGATATTCCCTTGAGGCAAAAAAGTCTTGGCGTAGGAAGAAAACTTGTTCTACCCCATGATAAATGATACTACCTTTAATCAAGAAATTACCTTTTTCAGGTGATTGTTCTAATGTGAGTTTATAACGTGCACCACCAACGGATTCATTACTCAATAATTGCAGCAATGAATCTGCAAATTGTTGTGTACTCTCCTGAGTATTTAATAAATCTGGAACAATGCGTGGCAAATGACTAATTGCCTCTAATATGGTTGCTGGATAGCGACGTGAAATACGATCAATTGTCGCTTGCATATGGCGGTATTCTGCAATTAATTTAGCAAGTTCTATATTAGCTAAAGGTGGCGCCTCACTGCTTACACAAAAACGCGTATCATGCAGGATTGATTGGATTAAATAATCCTGTAACATGGCATCGTCTTTAATATATTGTTCTTGTTTGCCTTTTTTCACTTTATACAATGGTGGTTGGGCAATATAAATATGGCCGCGCGTAATTAACTCGGGCATTTGACGGTAGAAAAAGGTCAATAATAATGTGCGAATATGCGAACCGTCGACGTCAGCATCGGTCATAATAATAATGCGATGGTAACGCAATTTATCAGGGTTATATTCCTCGCGACCAATACCACAACCTAAGGCAGTAATTAAGGTAGCTACCTCGGTAGAGGATAGCATCTTATCAAAACGGGCTTTTTCCACATTCAGGATCTTTCCTTTAAGTGGCAATATAGCTTGATTCGATCTATCTCGCGCTTGTTTTGCTGAACCGCCTGCAGAATCACCCTCAACTAAATAGATTTCACATAAAGATGGATCACGTTCTTGGCAATCGGCTAATTTACCAGGCAAACCACCTAAATCTAGAGCTCCTTTACGTCGAGTCATTTCTCGCGCTTTACGAGCAGCTTCGCGAGCGCGAGCGGCATCGATCATTTTCCCTACGATAATTTTGGCTACTTGAGGGTTTTCTAACATAAAGCTTTGTAAAGCTTCAGAAACAACCGATTCAACAACACTTTTTACTTCGGAGGATACCAATTTATCTTTCGTTTGCGATGAAAATTTAGGATCAGGAACTTTTACTGATAATACAGCAGTTAAACCTTCACGCGCATCATCACCTGTCGTTGTTATTTTTGCTTTTTTAGCAAAACCCTCATTTTCAATATAGGTATTCAAGGTACGCGTCATGGCTGCACGAAGACCAGCCAAGTGAGTACCACCATCACGCTGTGGAATGTTATTGGTAAAACAATACATACTTTCTTGGAAACCATCATTCCATTGTAAAGCTACCTCAACACCAATATGTTCACTTTCTGTTGAAACGTAGAAAATTTGTTGATGAACTGGTGTCTTATTGCGACTTAAATATTCGACAAACGCTTTTATACCACCATGATATTCAAAATGATCCTCCTGACCTGTTCGTTCGTCAAGAATATGGATGGCAACGCCAGAGTTTAAAAATGAGAGCTCACGCAAACGTTTAACTAGAATATCGTAATGAAATTGAATATTGGTAAATGTGTCACTGCTGGGTTTAAAACGTATTTCCGTACCCTTTTCAGTGGTTTCACCCGCGACAGCTAAAGGAGCTACTGGATCACCGTGACGATAGATTTGTTTATAAACCTTGCCATGTTGACGAATGGTCAACTGTAACTCTTCTGATAGGGCGTTAACAACCGACACACCCACACCGTGTAAGCCGCCGGAAATTTTATAAGCGTTATCATCAAATTTACCGCCTGCGTGCAGTACTGTAAGAATAACCTCAGCCGCTGAGCGGCCCTCTTCTTGGTGGATATCGGTCGGAATACCCCGACCATTATCTCGAACACTCACTGATTCGTCAGCATGAATCAACACATTAATCTTTGTACAGTGGCCAGCTAACGCCTCATCGATACTATTATCGACAACTTCAAACACCATATGATGTAAACCAGTGCCATCATCTGTATCACCAATATACATGCCTGGTCTTTTACGAACTGCATCAAGACCTTTTAACACCTTAATACTGGTAGAATCATATGTATTCGCATTTTGGCTAACTGCTTCGCTCATTATGGCTCCTTATAGCTCATATATTTGACCTTGTTCCACGTGGAACATCTTCGCATTACTTCCGCACAATGTTCGGGGGATAGTTCCTTCATCAACGCCCGTTAAAAAAACCTGTATATTGGCTGACTGCAACAAAGCCAACAACCGCTCTCGTGTTGTTTTATCGAGCTCGGCTGGTAAATCATCAATCAAATAAACACTATGTCGACCAACCAGTCGACGAATTAATAGTCCTTGTGCCAACTGCAATACAGCCACAAGACTCTTTTGTTGTCCTAGTGATAATGCATACTGAGCGGGAACACCATCAATTAACGCTGTAAAGTTAGCGCGTTGAATGCCTTGTGTGGTATATTTTCTCAGCTTATCTTGCTCAAGCGCCTGATCAAGCGCGAGCATTAGGGGTACTTTTTTATCCCAACCGCACTCGTATTTAAGTACTATTTTTCGCCCTGGCAAGAAGTCTGCTAGCATCTCACATGCTAACACAACCCATTGATTAAAAAAACCTTCTCGATATTTATCGATGCCTTCACTCACCTCAACTAACTCACTATCCCATACGCGAATTTGAGCGTCAGGACAGGCGCTTCGTAAGGCTGCATTCCGTTGGCGGAGTAAACGAGTAAATCGTTGCCACAATGAAAAAAATTGTGGTTCCACGTGGAACACTCCAAAATTCAATAGCGCTCGTCTATTTTCAGGGCCTTCTTGTAGTAATCGATAGGTATTAGCGTTAAGTAATTGCAAAGGAAGTGCATTTGCCAGCTCAGCAAGAGTTTTGGCACGGGATCCAGCAATTTTATATTCTGCTTCACCGCCACGCATGCGTTGCATACCCAGCGTAATCCACCCCTGCGGGTCTTCTTTTTCACCAACCTTTACAACAGTCATCAAAGAGGGGGCATCTAGTTTTATCACACGATCAAGCAGGGTGGATCGAAAGGAGCGGCCCAAACCCAGTAAGTAAATCGACTCTAAAAGACTGGTTTTGCCACTTCCATTATCACCAATGAAAATATTGAGAAACGGGCTAGGGGTAAATGCTGCTGATTCAATATTACGGCAGTTATTAATCGTAAGATGCTGAATCGTCATATTATATCTGCAAAGGCATGACAACAAACTGAGTTTGAATGAGCTCCATATTACCGGAAATCAGCGCGCCACTGTTTTCATCTCGCAATACGATTTTAACCTCACCTTCGTTCAATACGCTTAGAATATCCAGTAAATAACTGGCGTTAAATACCACCTCAAACGTCTCTCCCTCATATTGAACCGTAATTTCTTCCTCAGCCTCTTCCTGCTCCATATTATTTGCACAAACACGCAATAGACCCGGAGTTAACAACAAGCGTACACCGCGAAACTTTTCATTTGATAAAATAGCTGCACGGGTAATAGCTTGTTTTAATGCATCCCGTACTGCCACAACAATTTTGTGCCCACCCACCGGAATAATACGCTGATAATCAGGAAAGCGTCCTTCCACTAATTTCGTAGTAAATGAAAAATCTGCAGTTTTAATGCATAAGTGGTTGTCATCAGCTAATAACGTAACAGGAATATCTTCATTCACTAATAATCGTAAAATTTCAATAACCGCTTTACGAGGAATAATAATAGACATGGGGCTTGTTTCTGTAGCTAACGATGTTTCGCTCACCGACATACGATGCCCGTCCGTTGCCACGGCAATTAATTTATCTTTACTTACCTGTAAAAAAAGACCGTTCAGATAATAACGTACATCTTGTTGAGCCATCGCAAAATGGCTGCTTTCAATCAGTAAACGTAACACGCGTTGGCTTAATGTAAATTCAACACTGGGTTTAATTTCACCAACCGCAGGAAAATCTTCAGCTGGTAATGTGGCTAAAACAAAGCGACTTTTAGCACATTGCAGAGTAATTCTGTCCTTGTCTGTAACCAGTGTAATTGAAGAAAGATCGGGTAAACTACGACAAATTTCTACCAACTTACGCGCTGGCAAAGTCACTCGCCCTATTTCTTCAGCCTGGCTCGTTAAAGGAATGGTACCAACCATCTCTAATTCCAGATCAGTCCCAATAATTGACAATTGTTGCGCCGCAACATCTAATAACACATGCGATAAGATGGGTCTTAATCCACGCTTATCTGAAACACTAGCCGCTAACTGTAGTGGTTTTAATAAACTTTCTCGTAATAATGTTATATTCATATCCCTACTCTTATGTAGAAAGCAATCTCATTAAATTAGCCCAATCCTCTTGCATGTCGAGCCCACGTTCCCTTAACCCTTTAATCATACGGCACGCGTGTAATACCGTCGTATGATCACGACCACCAAAAGCATCACCAATTTCCGGTAAACTGTGATTAGTAAGCTCTTTAGCAAGCGCCATTGCCATTTGACGAGGCCTTGCAACCGATCGACTACGACGGCGCGATAATAAATCAGCGACTTTAATTTTATAGTATTCCGCCACTGTTTTTAAGATGTTTTCGATGGTCACTAATTTATCTTGCAACGCTAATAAATCTTTTAATGCTTCTCGTACAAACTCAATAGTAATTGGTTTTCCTGTAAAATGCGCATTGGCTACAACACGTTTTAAAGCACCTTCCAACTCTCGCACATTGGAGCGGATCCGTTTTGCGATAAAAAAGGCGACTTCATGATCCAGTTTAAGCTGCATACGCTCCGCTTTACTCATTAAAATTGCAACCCGCGTTTCTAACTCTGGCGGCTCAATGGCAACAGTTAATCCCCAACCAAAACGTGATTTTAAGCGCTCTTCTACGCCAGCAATTTCTTTTGGATAGCGATCGCTCGTTAAAATGACTTGTTGTTGGCCCTCTAATAAAGCATTAAATGTATGGAAAAATTCTTCTTGTGAGCGCTCTTTACCCGCAAAAAACTGAATATCATCAATGAGTAATGCATCAACTGATCGATAATAACGCTTAAATTCACTGATCATATTCGTTTGCAGCGCTTTAACCATATCAGCTACAAATCGCTCAGAATGTAAATATATGACTTTTGCCTTAGGATTACTGGCTAAAATTAAATTACCAACAGCATGCATTAAGTGTGTTTTACCAAGACCCACACCGCCATAAATAAACAGTGGGTTGTAAGCACTACCTGGGTTTTGCGCTACTTGAGCTGATGCCGCTCGTGCTAACTGGTTAGATTTACCTTCTACGAAGCTATCAAACGTAAAGGTGGGATTAATATTATTATTATGAACAATCGAGACAGCATCTGAAGAAGTATGCTTAGTTTCCTCAGCTTTTCTAACTATTTTTCGAACTGCCGGCGCAGCTTCTTCAGGCCCGCGATGACTACCAATCTCTAATACCACATTATCAATCTGATTCTGTCCACAACAAAGCTCACGAATTCGCACTAAATACCGATCATTAATCCAGCCTACTACAAAACGATTAGGCGCTAGCAATACTAAACTTGTATCACGAAGTTGAGCGTGTAAAGGCCTTATCCACGTGTTAAATTCTTGTGCAGACAAATCATCTTGCAGTTGATTCACACATTGCTGCCATGCTACTAACTCTTGGGACACAACTCACCTCTTGCTCTTTAATAATTATTGCTAACTTACCTTCTCAATTGAGGAGGGATCATAGCATAGTTAGGTATTTTTTAAGCACGTTGCTTTGTTACAGTTTATTAATTACTTTGCTACAAATTTTTACTTTAATTTTAAGGTCCGCTCCAAGGTGAGAGAGGTCTTTAGCAAACTCGCCGTGAATACATCCCTGTAGGCTCGGGCGCTGCATCCTTGCAGCGACAGTTTGCCAAAGACCTCTCTCACCTTGGAGTTATGCGGCTTTGTTTGAGTTTGTTTTTTCTTTTTATTTATTTATTTTCCTTACTCTTTTTGTCCCTTAGTTTGCTCATCACTTCCTGTTAATAGATGGGTCTTATTCCCCCCTCCAAACCTGTGCTTAAGTCCTAAGGGTTGTTATACCCCCTATTTCATCAGCAGGTTATCAAGCCTCTATCACAAGGCTATCAGCTAGTTTATCCACAGCAAAAAAGCAGCTTATCTTATTGATAAATAATAAATTCCAATAATGTATCCACAGGAATTTAGCTAGTATATAACAAATATAAGGTTTTAAATATCAAATTAATATTAATTAAGTAATGCGATGTAACTTTTTGAAAACAGGATTCAAACATGACTTGGTATCCGATGGTTCTCTGCTTTCGCCGGAATGACGAGGGAGGAGATTTAAAACCAAATCCCCTATTTGACAAACAACAAACAAATACCGTAAAATCACCGTTCTTTAATTTTGGCCAGTCCAAAACCGGTTGGCAAATAAAATTCTGCAATAACAAGGTGTTAGTAACATGAAGCGGACCTATCAGCCCAATAAACGTAAACGCGTCAAAATGCACGGGTTTAGAGCAAGAATGAGCACCAAAGGTGGTCGTTCCGTGTTGAGCAGACGACGCGCTAAGAGTCGTAAGCGTTTGGCAGCAGTAGCAACGAATTTCTAATGGTGGTGGTTAAGCAATACGGTTTCACCTCTAAACAAAAGATATTGGAATCGGCTTGTTTTAAACAAATATTTAAGCAATCTGCACGAGTATCCACACCGCATTTTGCTTTACTCGCTAGGCCCAATAACCGTTCTTTTGCTCGCCTTGGCATTAGCGTTGCCAAACACGATGTTCCTTTAGCATCTACGCGCTCACGGTTAAAACGTATTTTTCGAGAAAGTTTTCGCCATTACCAAGAAGTAATGGCTGGGTATGATGTTGTTGTTTGTGCTCGTAAAAGTAGTCGAACGCAAGATAATAATGCTCTTCGCCAAATGGTTGATGTACAGTGGAAAAAATTAAGCACGTATTGCTCACACTATTCTTTTACTGCATCCGCGGTTACCAGTACGCAATAAGCCCTTTTTTAGGAAATTGTTGCCGCTTTGAACCGAGCTGCTCTGCTTATATGTATGAGGCTGTTCGTCAGTATGGTTTTTGGCGAGGCGCTTTTATGGGGTTACGACGACTAGCACGCTGTCACCCATGGTGTGATGGTGGGTATGATCCCGTTAGTGAAAAACGAGTTGAGTAAAATGACAAATATGATGAGCTTTCAAAGAACTTTTTTATTGATTCTATTAGTAGTGATTGGGTACCTGTTGTGGACTGAGTGGCAAAAAGAAAATCAGCCAGTTGCATCCCAATCCCAGCCTGTTGTTGCTACAAATATAAATGGCGCCTCCGAAAGTGAAGTCCCGACTTTAAACGAGGAATCCTCCGCTATTGCAACTACGCAAGTCGTTCCCACAGAGATTAGCGGTGAGTTGTCTGCTATTCCTAGTACTCGATTAATTACCGTTAAAACCGATGTTTTAAACGTGACTATTGATACGTTAGGTGGCCAGTTGGTACAAGTGCAGTTACCAGCCTACCCAGAGTCCTTACAGCAACCTAATGTGCCAATCACGCTGTTGCAAACTAACCCCGGTTCACTCTACATTGCTCAATCTGGTTTAAAAGGACCACAAGGACCTGATTCCGCTACTGGGTTTGCTCAGTTTGCGACAGAAAATTCAGAGTATATTTTAGCGGATGGTAAGGATGATTTATCCGTGGTATTGACTTGGAAAGATGCGCAAGGTGTGTTGGTTAAGAAAATATTTAACTTTAAACGCGGACAATATCTTATTGATACCAGTTTTGAAATCGATAATAAATCAGCTGCGCCATGGCGTGGTCAATTATATGCACAAATAAAACGCCAGCATGTTGAAAAATCACGTAGCTTGTTAGAATTCCCTACTTATTCTGGTGGTGCTGTTTCAAGCCCTGAAAAGCGCTTTCAAAAAATTACTTTTGATGACATGTCAGAGGATAATTTGGATGAGCGTATTACTACCGGTTGGTTAGCAATGGTTGATCGCTATTTTGTTAGCGCATTTATTCCTAACAATCAAACAGAGTACCGCTATTTTTCTCGTGCAGGCGGTGATAAAAACTATTGGCTAGGCCTTGTTGGTCCTTGGATAGAAGTAGCGCCCGGCAATACGGTTAAAGAAAATTTACAATTTTATGTGGGCCCTGAAATTACCGATAAATTAAAACAAATTGCGCCAGGATTAGAATTAACTGTGGATTACGGTTGGTTTTGGCCTATTTCTCAAGGGTTATTTTGGTTGATGAAACATATTCATCATTTTGTTGGTAATTGGGGCGTTGTAATTATTATTATTACTGTATTAATTAAAGCCGTTTTTTACCCGTTATCTGCAGCAAGTTATCGTTCAATGGCTAATATGCGTAAATTACAGCCGAAAATGGCTGCATTAAAAGAACGCCATGGTGATGATAAACAGAAGTTTAGCCAAGCTATGATGGAAATGTATAAAAAGGAAAAAATTAATCCATTAGGTGGGTGCTTACCTATTTTAGTGCAAATTCCTGTATTTATTGCACTTTATTGGGTATTAATTGAAAGCGTAGAGTTTCGTCAAGCGCCATTTTTTGGCTGGATTACCGATTTGTCAGCGCAGGACCCTTATTACATATTGCCAGTAATTATGGGTATTTCCATGTTTGCTCAGCAAAAGTTAAGCCCTGCGCCACCTGATCCTATGCAAGCAAAAATATTAATGACAATGCCGGTTGTATTTACCTTGTTATTTTTAACATTCCCTGCTGGATTAATGGTTTATTGGGTTGTTAATAACTTAATATCTATCGCACAACAATGGTATATTACGCGCTCAATTGAGAAAGCAAAATAAAAACCAACCATTTTGTATGTACTAAAGAAGTTTTATTATGTACTTATCAAATACCACTATCGCAGCACTTGCTACACCACCTGGAAAAGGTGGTGTAGGTATTATTAGAGTTTCTGGTGATTTAGTACCTCTTATTGCCAACACCATACTCCATTTTTCCCCAGAACCCCGTTACGCACATTACACCTCTTTTTTCGATGAAAATAACGTTGTTATCGATCAGGGTATTGCTCTTTATTTTAAAGCTCCCAACTCGTTTACAGGAGAGGATATTTTAGAGTTACAAGCGCACGGTGGACCTGTTGTTTTAGATATTTTATTAGCGCGTATCATTGCATTAGGTGCAAAACCTGCTGAACCAGGCGAGTTTTCCTATCGGGCTTTTTTAAATGACAAAATTGATTTAGCCCAAGCAGAAGCTATTGCTGATTTAATAAGCGCCACTTCTGAGGTTGCAGCCCGATCAGCACTAACCTCATTGCAGGGCGAGTTTTCCAGGCAAATTAATCAATTTATTGATGAGCTTATAGCATTAAGAACTTATCTAGAGGCTGCGTTGGATTTCCCGGATGAAGAGGTTGATTTTCTGACAGTAGGAAAAATAAAAGAAAAAATAAGCGATTTATTAATTCGTCTTGGCAGCGTTTATAAAGCAAGTCAACAGGGTAGTATATTGCGTGAGGGAATGAAGGTTGTTATTGCTGGAAAACCGAATGCGGGCAAATCCAGTTTATTAAACCAATTAGCGGGACGCGATTTAGCCATAGTGACGCCTATAGCGGGAACAACTCGTGACGTATTACAAGAGCATATTCATATTGATGGGATGCCATTACACATCATTGACACTGCCGGGTTACGTGAAAAAGCGGATATCGTAGAGCAAGAAGGGATTCGTCGCGCCTTATTACAAATTCAAGAGGCTGATAGCGTGTTATTAATGGTAGATAGCACAGAAAGCTTATCCATAAATCCTGCTGAATTATGGCCAAGTTCTGATAATTGCCCAGAGAGTAATAAAATTATTATTATTCATAATAAGGTGGATTTAATAGGCCAATCTCCACAAGTTTGTTATAACGGTACTATCCCGATTGTAAAATTATCCGCCAAAAACGGTGCTGGCATCGAGTTTTTAAAAGAAATACTGAAAAGCAAAATGGGTTATATTTCTGGAGATGGTGTATTAATGGCCAGAAGACGCCACTTAACAGCCATATTTACAGCATTATCTCATGTACAGGTTGCAGCAGATGTTCTTCATAAAAACGAAGGCGGTGAGTTTGTTGCTGAAGAGCTGCGCTTAGCCCAAGATGCATTATCAAGCATCACTGGCAAGTTCACTAGCGATGATTTACTGGGTGAAATATTCTCCAGCTTTTGTATTGGGAAATAAAATCCCTCTACACCATCATCCCGGTGAAAGCCATACGATGTTTACTATCCTGTGGATCTACGCTTTAATGTTTTCAAAACTACCTTAGAGAACCCAATATTTTTCTAAGCCCTAAAGCCATCGATTTTCTGTTCCACTGCGCGTCGGGCTCCTAATTCATAGTGATTGCTTATATTAAAGGTGCCTTCCTGCGCAGTGTGGCTAGTTATAATGGTTTGGCAACCACCATATTGGTTTGTGATCATGTTATACAGTGACAGCGCCTTCCGAATATGGATTGTTGTAAAGTCCATCTGTGAAATGACCGCATGTGACGTAAAATCACTAGTAGCCTCTGCTACATGATGTTTAAGTTCTTCAGGGTTTAGGCTGCGAGGGTCAGTGTCAAGAAGGTATACATTAACTTTATCAGTATCAATATTCTCATCTTCTAAGTAGGTCACTAATAAGTAGCGCTTTGGCAGAGCATCTAGTGGAAAGCTGCCTTCAAATACTCTTTGCTTCATGCCAGGATAAGCAACAAAAAATCCTGCGTTGTCTATGCTGTGGCTTTTCTCAGTGTACTGATTATTAAGATCAGCAACCCACTTAAAATTAGTAGAATAGTGAGAAAAACTCAGAATTTTAGCAATATTTGTACGTCTTAAAGAAATCTCTGTCATATTTGCATAGACCTTTATAGTGTAAATACTTGAGTCTAAAGTTGTCATGATTAATTCCCCTTATTCACTAAATCAATCAAAATAGTAAGCAAGTTAACATTTTTATATATAAATAACAATTTTTATTGTGCATTGTGTCATAACGAAGCGTCAAGAAAACATTACAAAAGTTCAATTTCTCAATTCAATCCTGTATACTATAGGGCTTATTTATCAAAAGGTTACACCTCATGTTTTACGATAAAACGTTTGATATCATTGTAGTTGGTGGCGGTCACGCTGGCACTGAAGCCGCTATGGCTTGCGCCAGGATGGGACTACAAACGTTATTATTAACACATAATATTGAAACCATAGGTCAAATGTCCTGTAATCCCGCTATCGGTGGCATTGGCAAAGGCCACTTGGTAAAGGAAATTGATGCGCTTGGCGGCGTTATGGCACAAGCTGCTGATAAGGCTGGTATTCATTTTCGTACGCTTAATGCGAGCAAGGGGCCTGCTGTGCGCGCCACACGCGCACAAGCCGATCGTGTGCTTTATAAAAAAGCCATTCGTGAAATGGTGGAAAACCAAGAAAATCTTTCTTTATTCCAACAACCTGTCGATGATTTAATTATCGAGCAACAACGCGTTGTTGGTGTTATTACCCAAATGGGGTTACGTTTTCACGCCAAAGCTGTGGTATTAACCGTTGGTACTTTTTTAGCTGGAAAAATTCATATTGGCCAGGTGAATTATCAAGGTGGACGAGCTGGTGATCCGCCTGCTAGTACCTTAGCTCAAAAATTACATGATCTACCCTTTCGCATGGGACGATTAAAAACAGGCACACCTCCACGAATTGATGGCCGCACTATCGATTACACGGGTTTAACAGAACAACCAGGTGATGACCCTGTCCCTGTATTTTCGTTTCTTGGCACAAGATGCGATCACCCACAACAAATCAGCTGTCATATTACCCATACCTCGCAAAAAACCCATGACATTATCAAAAAAGGACTCGATCGCTCACCACTTTACACGGGCGAAATTGAAGGTGTTGGTCCGCGGTATTGTCCATCAATAGAAGACAAAATCGTACGCTTTGCTGAAAAGACATCGCATCAAATTTTTATTGAACCAGAAGGATTAACCACATTTGAGGTTTATCCCAATGGCATTTCCACCAGCTTACCATTTGATGTGCAATTGGATTTAGTCCGCTCTATAAAAGGCTTTGAAAAAGCTCATATTACTCGCCCAGGATATGCGATTGAATATGATTATTTTGATCCACGTGATTTGGATTATTCTTTACAAAGTAAGCATATACACGGTTTGTTTTTGGCGGGTCAAATTAATGGTACAACAGGTTATGAAGAGGCTGGGGCGCAAGGACTAATTGCCGGTATTAATGCCGCGCGGTTTGTACAACAACAAGATTTCTGGTGCCCAGGGCGTGATGAAGCATATATTGGGGTTTTGATAGATGATTTAATTACTCAAGGCACCTTAGAGCCTTATCGTATGTTTACCAGTCGTGCTGAATATCGATTATTATTGCGTGAAGATAATGCGGATTTACGCTTAACGGAAAAAGGGTTTGGGCTTGGTGTAGTTAATGAAACCCGTTGGCAACAATTCTCTGTAAAACGTGAAGCCATCTCACAACAGATGCAATCTTTACAAGAAAATTGGATAAGACCACAAACGCCTGCCAGTGAAAAAATAGGCCATTTAACAGGCGATCCATTAACTCGAGAGTACCGTTTGCTGGATTTATTACGTCGTCCTGAAATCAGTTATAATGATTTATTTGAGGCAGCTGGTTTAGGAGTGCATCCTTTGGAAGCAGTAAGGCAGCAAGTAGAAATTCAAGCAAAATATCATGGTTATGTGGTGCGCCAGCAGCAAGAAATAGAGCGTCAACAACGTCATGTAACTACTGTTATCCCAGCCGAGTTTAATTATCGTGCGATCAGTGGTTTATCCAATGAAATTGTTGAAAAATTAGAACGTATTCGCCCTACCTCTTTGGGTCAGGCGGCGCGTATCCCAGGAATTACTCCTGCTGCCATTTCATTATTATTGATTTATATTAAAAAAGGGTATCATCATCGTGAGCAACAATTTGTTGGATGAAAACAAGATGATCTCCTTGTTAAAACAAGGTTTGTTGGAGTTGCAGCTGTCAGCAGACGAGCAAAAAACACAACAATTGCTTGCTTATGTGGAGCTTTTATTACATTGGAATAAAACTTATAATTTAACCGCAGCAGAAAGTGCAGAGGAAATAATTATACGCCATATCCTTGATAGTTTAACTGTTTTACCAATGGTTAAAGGTAAATTGGTAGTGGATGTGGGCAGTGGCGCTGGCTTTCCCGGGGTTGTTTTAGCTGTGTTTTTGCCTGATGTTTCAGTTATTGTTTTGGATAGTAATAATAAAAAAACTCGCTTTCTTACTCAAGTTAAAGTTGCCTTGAAATTAAAAAATTTAGAGGTGGTTCATCAGCGAATTGAGGATTTTCAGCGAGATAATATAGATATTATTGTGTCGCGCGCGTTTTCCTCTTTAATTGACTTTGTTAAAATGACGGACCATTTGCAGCAAAAAGGTCATACTAAATGGGTTGCGATGAAAGGAAAACACCCGGAAGAAGAGTTACGACAATTACCGACCGAACTGAAGGTTGAGATGAATACAGTGAAAGCGCCCCTTGATACAATACAGCGACATATTATTACTCTGTGGTGGAATAATTAATGCAAAAAACAGCACATCCTCATCCCGCCTGGATTGAAATTAATCTAGCGCAATTAAAAGAAAATATTCGAATTATTCGTGAGTTTGTGGCACCAGCAAAGGTTTGTTTGGCTGTGAAAGCAAATGCTTATGGTCATGGTTTAGTTCCAACATCACAAGCCGCTGTTGAAGGTGGAATGGATTATTTGGCAGTTTCTTGTTTACAGGAAGGTGCAATTTTACGTGAGGCGGGTATTCAAGTTCCTATTTTAGTCTTGGGTGCAATTCACGAGGATCAAATTGGCGAGCTGGTGAATTACCAGCTGGAAATTACTATTGCTTCACTTTATAAAGCACAATTAGTTGCACATTATTGCGAATTATTAGGAAAAAAATGTCGTGTTCATGTAGAAGTGGATACAGGGATTCGTCGTACCGGTGTACGGGCACAAAGTGCTAAAGAATTGGTTGCTTATTTACAAGCAAAAAAATGCTTTGAAGTTGTCGGTATCTACTCGCATTTTGCTGGTGCTGAAAAAAGGGATGAACCGTTAGCAAAACAACAAATTGTAGAATTTCTCTCTTTAACAGAACAATTACCACCGATGATGCGTCATCTTGCTAATTCAAATGGTGTCCTTTATTTTAAAGAATCACATTTAGATTTGGTTCGTGTTGGCGTTTTAGCTTATGGATATTTACCTGAAGATGCGCCTGAAAAATTGCAGGGAATTAAACCTTGTTTTTCTTTAAAATCTAAAGTAGGTTATTTTAAGGTAGTATCTTCTGGTACTGGTATTAGTTATGGTCATACGTATGTGACAGATAAACAAACACGTATTATTACTGTACCAGTAGGATATGGCGATGGTTATCGACGCTCCTTATCGAATAAAGCATCCGTTATTGTACGTGGCAAGCGTTTCCCTATTGCAGGAACGGTTTGCATGGATCAGCTTATGGTTGATGTTGGGGATCAAGAGGTGTATGTAGGTGATGAAGTGATCTTAATTGGTGGTGAGGGTGAGGCCAGTGTGCCAGTTATGGAAATTGTGAATTTATGTGAAACGATTCCCAATGAAATATTAACGGCTTTTGGCGAGAGAATCCCACGAGTTTATATCCCTTAGTAGCTGCAGGGTTAATACCTCCCATTAGGGTTACAATGCCAACTAACATCGTTGCTTCTACTTAAACATCTTACTAAACTATAAAGATATATTTTAAGCATAGGAATCAAAATAATGGCTGTGGTAAACAACGAATTTTACGACCGTTTGGGCGAAGAATGGTACAATAATAAGAATTTCTCAATGAGCGTTCTGCGCGAACAAGGGAATGCTAAAAACCCATGGGCTCAAAATAAAATAGAGAAATATCTTGGTTCTTCCCCACAACAGATTTTAGATATCGGCTGTGGTGGTGGTTTTCTCTCCAATTATCTAGCTGAAAAAGGCCATCAAGTTACTGGGATAGATATTAATCCCAATAATCTACAGGTTGCTAAAAAATATGATGCAACTAAAACGGTTAGTTATGTTGAGGCTGACGCACGTGATCTTAAATTTCCTGATGAATCGTTTTCTGTAGCTGCAGCAATGGATGTATTGGAGCATGTTGAAGAGCTCGATAAATTAATCAGTGAGGCTTCAAGAGTTCTTAAAAAAGGTGGTTTATTTATATTCCATACCTTTAATCGCACTTTATTAGCACGGATTATTGGCGTGTGGGGATTGAATTTAATGCCAGGCGTTCCTTTAAACACACATATTTATCGTTTATTTATTAAACCCGAAGAGTTAACAGCTAAATGCAGCCAACATCAAATGCGCATTGCAGAAATGAGTGGGATTAATACCAACATTAAACCAACTACTGTTTTAAAAGCGTTTGCCGGTATTTACTGTCCTGAGGAAGTACACTTTACCTTTACTAACTCATTGAAGGCATCTTATCTAGGAGTTGCGATTAAGGAATAATAATGAAAACATTATCAGAGGTCATTAAACCCTTTTGGCAATTTAATAGGCCTTATGCATTAATAGGAAGCTTTATTGCTGGCCTTAGCGCAATGGGATTAATTTCAGTTTTAACTCGCGATTTTACCTTTAGTTATCTATATTATTTTTTCATGGGCGCGCTATGCCTTTTTCTTGCAAGCCTTGGTATTGTTGGTTTTAACCAAATCCTTGATCACCCTGTCGATATACAAAATAAACCCTACCTACCTATTGCCGCGCGGCAGATTTCATTAAAAACCGCATGGTTTTTAGTGATTGGCGCGGATCTGTTGGTGGTGTTTATCTCCGCAACACAAGGGATATATTTATTTTCTGCCATGATTATTAGTTTGGTACTGGGGCATTTATATTCACTGAGTGCACTAAGAAAAACAACAGCAATTTTTTGGTTATCGAGTACGCTTATTGCTTTTATAAGAGGTGTTATTTTTAATATTTTTGGATTTTTATACATAAATCAAAAATTAGGATTTTTTGATGGTGTTCCCACAGTGATTTGGTTGTTGGCTTTTGCAACAACTTGCATAGCATTCGCACTGGCTTGGATAAAAGATATCTCTGATGTAAAAGGAGACGAGGCTTATGGTTACAAAAATCCAGCGACGGTATTAGGTGTACAAAAAACTTTCAAAATTGCTTTGGCAGTCTTATTTACCACTTTTGCACTGATGACTTGGTTATTTTTTGTCGATGTGCCTTATATCAATACCCAAGTACTAGCTGTGGGAAACTTGGTTATGGCTTTAGTCATTTGTCGCTGGGTTTTTGCCGTTGATTTAAATAGTTTTGAATCCGCACAAAATTTTTATCAAGTAGTATGGCGATTTTATTATTGTGAAAATGTGTTGTTTTTTTTATCGGCCGTATTAGCCATTTGAAAAAGATAATTAAGTAATTTTTTATTTGAAGAATTTTAAGATATGGAAAATAATAACAAGAAAAAAAAATATCTCGTAATAGGTGCTGGTGTTTCCGGTTTGTGCGCGGCAAAACAGTTACAAGCCTACGGTATTGCATTTGAAGGCGTTGAAGCTAATAACGATATTGGTGGTTTATGGTCCTTATCGCCGGAGCAAGGTCCTCTCTATAAAAATACCCATGCGATAAGTCCAAAGCAGTTGCAAGGATTTAAATGTTTTCCTATGCCAGCTGATTACCCTGATTTTCCTCATCATTCTCTTTTAAATAATTACTTGCGAGCCTATGCGGAAAAATTTGATCTCTATAAGCATTTTGAATTTGGCAAAAAAGTAGCGCAACTTGAAAAAATAGATGACTATTGGCGAGCTCTTTTTGCAGATGGTGAAGAACGCTTTTATGCTGGCGTGATAATTGCCTCAGGGCATCATGATGAACCTTATATGCCTTATTCTGCAGATGGTTTTAAAGGAGAGGTATTGCATTCTAAGCAATATTATCATCCTAAACAATTTAATGGCAAAAAGGTATTGATTATTGGCTCTGGCCAATCAGCAGTTGATGCGTTGATGGATGCTTGTACTAGCGCAGATAAAGTTTACCATTCCTTTAGAACGCCGTTATTTTGTTTTCCTCGTTACTTTTTAGGTAGACCATTACAAACCTTTTTTTCGACAAAACTAAAAATACCTTTTAGAAAATATTTTGTGAAAATGATTACTCCTTTTGTTAAGCTCTTAGGAAGAACACCTAAACGTTGTCATTTACAACAATATGATTTTAAAATTGGCTTTCCCATTCCCATTGGTGGTGAAGAGCTATTAAATTATTATGCACAACAAGATATAACACCAAAACCAGAGGTCTCCCATTTTGAAGGAAACAAGGTATTTTTTAAAGATAACACCCATATTGAGGTTGATCTGGTTTTTTTTGCAACGGGCTATAAAGTTACCTTCCCATTCTTGCCAAAAAAATATCTGGTATGGCCAGAGGAGGATGTTAGTCCACATATGTATTTGCATGTATTTCATCCAGATATCGATAATTTATTTACTGTTGGATTATTACAAGTAATTGGCTCGCACTGGGATTTATATGATTATCAAGCACAAAGTGTTAGCGCCTATTTAAAAGCAAAAAAAGAAAACCCGCAGCGTGTAGAAAAATTTGATCAGTTAAAAAAGAGCCCACAACCCGATTTAATGGGTGGTGTTAATTTGCGCAATAGAAAAGAGCGAATGCTTACCGTGGAAAAAACCATCTATAGAGAAATCATGGTTGATATCTTAAAGCAATTTGGTTATGAGCTTAAATAATATGTTAAAAAAAAAGGATTATGTAGACGTTCATAAACTGCTAACACCACTTTTCATAGGAGGACTAATTTATTATTATGCGGCTGGTCAACAACTGAGTGCTTTTGTGATTTTAGCTTTGCAAGGCAGCTACGCTTGGTTATGGATTTTACGCTCACGTGTTTTTGGTTATGCGCAATTGAACCAACCTACCACGCTATTTTACGGGGCTGGCATTATTATTTTTCTATCTGGCTATTGGCTGGCGCCCTATATCATTATTAGTCAACAGATACCCTTAACACCTATTTCATTAGCTATCGCTATGGTTCTTTACAGCGTGGGAGTTTTTATATTATATGGTACCGATATTCAAATAAATACCGCATTAAAATACAGCAACACTTTGGTAACTGATGGGTTGGTGTCTACAAGCAGAAATATGAATTATCTGGGTGATTTATTAGTCTATTTATCCTTTGCTCTCTTAAGTAAAAGCTGGCTCCCAGTCTTTTTCCTGCTCTTTTCTTTTTGTATTATTTGGGTACCAGCCATGAAAAGAAAAGAGTTGATATTAAAAGAATATAAAAATTTTGCTGAATATAAAACAAGAAGCGGTTTTTTTATTCCTTGCTTTTTTAAAAAGCAAAAAGGAAATTTAAAATGAAAGCGGCGATTATCACTCAATTTGGAGATGCTAATACAGTATTTGAAATTCGCGATGATATCGCCCTGCCAGTGCCAAAGCCGGGTGAAGTAAGAATAAAGCTATATGCTACAAGCGTTAATCCCGTTGATTATAAGCGTAGAAAAGGTTATGCAAAACAGGCATTACGACTCTTGGGAATTACAGGGTTTCCTTTGATACTCGGAAGTGATATTGCTGGAGAGGTTGACTCATTAGGTTCTGGCGTCAATACTTTTGCAGTAGGGAATAAGGTCTGGGGCGTAAAAAATGCCAGTCGCTTTGGGACTTATGCAGAATATGTGTGCTGTGCTGCTAAGGATTTGTGTCTAATGCCATCATTGCTTACTTTTGAACAAGCCGCAGCACTACCTTTTGTGGGTTTAACAACATGGACAGCATTGGTTACACAAGTAGGGCTCACAGAGAAGAATACAAGGAATTTAAAAATATTGGTTCATGCTGGAGCCGGTGGGGTTGGCAGTTTTGCGATACAGTTTTTAAAAGCATGGGGTGCAACAGTAGCGACAACATGTAGTACTAAAAATATTGAGTTTTGTAAAAATTTAGGGGCAGATGAGGTCATTGATTATACAACGACTCATTTTAAAGAAAAATTATCAGAGTTTGACGGCGTATTAAATACGGTTGGCATTTCTCTAGAGGATGACTCGCTGTCTATTTTGAAGAAAGATGGTAAAGCATTTTATGTCAATATTGTTCATCCACTTTTTGAAATAATAGGTAAAGATGGATTGTTGATGGGAGGATTTAAAGCACTTTTTCTTATGGCAAAAAAGAAGTGTGAGCAGTGCCTAAAGGGCCGACGCTATTATTGGTCAATTTTCAGGAATAACCCGCATGGGTTAGCAATAATTACTGCATTAGTTGAGCAGGCGAAAATTAAACCAGTCATCAACTGTGTTTTGCCGCTAGAAAGAATTGTTGCTGCCCATGAGCTAAGTGAAACCCAACATACCGCAGGAAAGATTATTATTAAATTAAATAAATAGGTGGCACTATGAATCTCTATTTTAAATGGATGTTATGGCGATATAAATTGCGAGCCAACAGGCTGATTAATAGGGAGTTAAAGGAGCTATCTATAGAGCCAGATATTCTCAAAGAAGCTATTGCCTATGTGCTAAATTCTGGTGGTAAACGGATTAGAGCCTGCCTCACTTTTATTGCTGGAGATATTTTTAAATCCCCTACTGTTGCAAATGATATTGTTGCATTAACCCTAGAAACTATTCATGCCGCATCACTAGTTCATGATGACCTACCCTATATCGATGACGCAATGATGAGACGTGACGCATTATGCTGTCATGTTAAATATGGTAATGACATAGGCATCATTACAGGTAGCGCCATGCAAGCATTGACAGCTTATTTTATGACGCAAGAAATACCAAACTTATCTCCTAAATTGCAAAAAATGATGATTATAGAGTTGATTCAGTTGACAGGCAGCAGTGGATTAGTTGGCGGTGAGGCACTTGATATTATGCTGATGGATACCCCTTTATCTTTACAACAGTTAGAAAAAATTTATCACTTAAAAACAGGCGCATTAATTACTGCCGCAGTAAAATTGCCTGCTATAGCAGCAAATCAGCATGAAACTCAAAAATGTGATGCGATGGTGAATTACGCTCAGTGTCTTGGTTTAGCCTATCAAATAAAAGACGACATATTAGATTATGAAGAGGAATTAAATACCACAGGCAATTGCACTAAAGTTACCTACCCACAATTAAGTGGTCTTGGTAAGGCCCAGGAAAAAGTGCAAGAGCTTTGTGATAGTGCGCTAGATGGTATAAAAAATGCGGGCATTAAAAATAAAATACTCTATGATTTGGCTCAATATTTGAGTTGCCGCTCACATTAACTATTTGGAGATTGAAAATGAAAAATCACACTATTGAGCAATTAATATCTCCGCAGTTTTTTTCTTCACAAGATCTGTATTTGGCAGTATATGACTCCTATCATCATGATGATGGCGCCTTGTTTATAAAAAGTTTTAGTGATTGCCTGTCAAATATATTTAAAACGCCACCTTTGCTTGCAGAAAACATATTGTCAATTGCCAGGGCTCTATGTGCAAGCTTTCATCTTATGCTGAAACTAAAAAATGCAACCAGTTTATCAAAAGCAGTTGGTATTGATTTGATGGCTGCAGATACATTACAGCAACTTGCCTACAGCAATATTTTATACTTTGATGATGCCATCGTGAGCACGTCCTTGCAGCTGCGTATTGTAAATCAGGTTGCTTCTGATGTGTTGACAGGATGCAAGTTTTTATTACAAGGTCGAGATTTGGATTCGCATAATCATTATACGGCAATACTTTATATGATGTTGGATTTGCATTATTTTTGTTTGCAAAATGTGGGGGAAATGCCGATTATTCGAGTGAGAAATTTTTGCAAGTCAGTGTCTGGTTTTGTTTGGCTTAATCGCAATAATTCATTAAATGAAGAGCGAGCAAGAAAGATACAAAATTTTGTTTGCAAAAGAGGCAAAAAAATTGATTTGATTGATCCACTATTATTAACACTATGCGAATCAATTTATTTTTCATCTAAGAACACGTGAGGTCGATACTTTTTATAATCTGCTCTGTAAAAGAACTGCGCAAATAAAAACCACGAGGTAATGTCATCGTGGGCTCTCCTAAAAAATTAGTAGCAGTCGTTAGGCTACGTGCATCAGCTGCTTTAGGCCGAATATGTAAATACTCTCCCAATTGCGCGCTAATCATTTCAAGCTCACCAAGGGCAATCATATCGGTTAATTCTTGCCAATCCTCGCGTAATTGATTTAATTGAGTTTCGCTTGGGCTCCACAATAAAGGTGCATGAATTTGCCTATCGATTAAAGCAATAGCGGGTTCTGCTTCAATCGGCACCCACAATACACGTCGTAATTTTTGATAAACTACTGTTTGTTCAAAGGTAATACCATATTGTTGCCGTAACTGCACCGTACAAACATAGGTTGATTCGCGTGGTTTTCCTTTGGTATTTACCGGGATAGTTTTTAATTCCACACCCAATTCAGGGAAGTCGGCAATGGGTAAACTTCCGGCCTTAGCGCCTAAGGCACGTTCAATTAACTGTCCTACCCAACCTTTTGCTTTATGCTGTGTAGCAGGCACGATTTCTCCAAACCGAGCCGCCAATTGCCCTATGGTTAAACCACTCAGTTGAGTTGCCAGAGCCAATAAATCCTGTTCGTTTTCCACCATGATGCTTTTCCTAGCAAAACACGTGTCAGATGCTGTAGAGGGTATCATTAAACAATGCTACAATCAGCAGCACGATTACGATGAAGATTACCACTATAATACAATGACGCGACCAAAACCTGTTTTATTACTGATTTTTGATGGGTGGGGATACCGTGAGGATCCTACCTATAATGCTATTGCAGCAGCTAATACGCCTTGTTGGGATAGATTACAGGCCAATTATGCGCATACGCTTATTAGTGCCAGTGGTTATGATGTGGGTTTACCCGACCAACAAATGGGAAACTCTGAAGTCGGTCATATGAACCTTGGCGCTGGTCGTGTCGTTTATCAAGAGCTCACCCGCATTGATAAAGCCATTAGCGACGGTACTTTCTTTGAAAATTCTACGTTAGTTTCTGCCTGTAAAGTATGTCATAACAACCAAAAAGCCCTACATATTATGGGATTGCTTTCACCAGGTGGTGTGCACAGCCATGAATCGCATATTCTGGCGTTAATGACGTTAGCAAAACAACAGGGAATTAGTAAAATTTACTTACATGCTTTTTTAGATGGTCGCGATACACCGCCACAAAGCGCACTTGCTTCTATCACAGCAGTTGAAAACCATTGTAAAGGTCTTGACGCAGGACAAATCGCTTCATTAGTAGGTCGATATTATGCGATGGATCGTGATAATCGTTGGGAGCGAGTAGAAAAAGCCTATGATTTATTGACTAGTGGCCAAGCCAACTTTCATGCTGCTACAGCCAGTGAAGGATTGGCAATGGCTTATGAGCGTGGTGAAACAGACGAATTTGTACAACCAACAGCAATTCATGCAGCCAATATGCCGGTTATAAAAATAGAAGATGGTGATACGGTTGTTTTTATGAATTTTCGTGCTGATCGCGCAAGACAATTAACGCGTGCTTTTCTTACCCCCGATTTTTCTCATTTTGCTCGTAAAGTAGTGCCTTCGCTAACGGCATTTCTTTCTCTAACACCTTATGCCAGCGATATCTCCACAACCGTTATTTTTAAACCGGACTCACTACACAATGGATTGGGCGAATATATTAGCCATTTAGGCCTTAAACAATTGCGAATCAGTGAAACAGAGAAATATGCGCACGTGACCTTCTTTTTTAATGGCGGGCGAGAGCAGCCTTTTCCTGGAGAGGATCGTATTTTAGTGCCCTCCCCTAAAGTTGCAACCTATGATTTACAGCCAGAAATGAGTGCGTCTGAGGTAACAGAAAAATTGATAGAAGCCATTAAAAGCCAACAATATGATTTTATGGTATGTAATTTCGCTAACGCTGATATGGTTGGTCATACGGGCAATTTTCAGGCAACGGTAACAGCCATTGAAACTTTAGATCATTGCCTTGATAAGATCGTGCAGGCTTTATTAGCAGTTGGTGGAGAAGCATTAATTACTGCTGACCACGGTAACGCAGAGAAAATGTTTGATCCTATTACTCAGCAAGCTCATACAGCGCATACTAGTGATAAAATTCCATTGGTTTATGTGGGCAGAGGTGCTGAATTTATAAAAAAAGATGGCATACTAGCAGATGTGGCGCCAACTTTGCTCTATATTATGGATATAACACCTCCAAAAGAAATGCAGGGCCAAGAATTGTTGAAATTTAATTGAATCTCGTCAATGCAATAAAGCTTTGCTTTTTGCAAGGATGGGATTATAAATTGGTGATTATTTATGAGACTTAAATTACTATCCTTATTATTTTTAACAACAAGCGCTTTATCTACAATCGCTTTATCCACCTTGGCGGCAGATGATCTTACGCAATCCACCCAACAATTAAAGTCGGTGCAAAACCAAATTAATGCGGCCCGTAAGACACTACAAGAAGATAAAAAACAACAGGCAACTATTAAGAAAAATTTGGAAAAAACACAGTCTGAGCTAGCTAAAATTACGGGAAATTTGCAAGAAATCAATCAAGAGTTAAGCGACACTAGCAATGAGCTGGCTATATTAAACCAAGAGTTTGACACGTTAACAGAAAATTTAACGAATCATCAATCAGCCTTGGCGTCGCAGTTACGCGGCACCTATCAATTGGGTACAGTATCACCATTACGCCAATGGCTAATGATGCAAGACCCAGCTAGCATTGGGCGCGATATGATTTACATGCGTTATCTTAATGAAGCCCGAATCGAGCAGCTCAATTATGTGCAAAAAGAGTTAGTGACAGCAGCTGAGTTGCAACAGGCAATGCAAGAAAAAGAAGCGGAATTAAAACAGCGTTTGTCTAATCAACAATTACAACAACATGATCTCAGTGTTAAACAAGAAGAGCATAACCAACTTGCTGCTTCTTTAGGCGATAAAATTGATGCAAAAGATAAACAATTACAACAGTTGGTTCAAGATGAGAACAAACTGTCGCAGTTATTGAAACAATTACAAGCCAAAGCAAGTAATACCAACAGTGCGATTGCCAAAAAGCCTTTTGCCCAACTGCGTGGAAAATTACCTTGGCCTGTAGAGGGGAAATTAGTCTTTCCCTTTGGCAGCAAGCAAACAGTCAGTGGATTGCCATCTAATGGCCTATTTATCGCGGGCACTGCTGGTCAGAGTGTCAAAGCAGTACAAGCGGGAACAGTGGTCTATGCTGATTGGTTAAGAGGCTATGGTCGTTTGCTGATTGTAGATCATGGCAATGGGTATATGACACTGTATGCTCATAACCTGAGCTTAAACAAAAAGCAAGGCGATAAGATATCAATGCAAGAAGCTATTGCCAGTGTAGGTGATGGTAGCAGCTATGGGCAGCCTGGTTTATACTTTGAAATTCGCCATAATGGCCAACCGATAAATCCGTTGCCTTGGTTAGCAAGTTGATATTTTTAGTTGTAAATTAAGGGTATACTTAATAAACATTGAGAAATGGTACATCGTTGCAGTTAATAAATAAGGAGATTTTTTATGTCACCCATGATGAGGCTATCAATTGCCTTGTGTGTTGGCGCCATTATTGGCACCACGTCTGGAGTATTGTTTAGTAATAATGAGCAAAAAGAGAGTAATGCATCATCTCCTACTGAAATAGAGACCGATCTGCCATTAAATGAGTTACAAGAATTCACTAATGTGATAGACCAAATTCATGTTTATTATGTAAAAGATGTACCCAATAAAGAATTGTTTGAAAATGCTATGAGCGGCATGGTGTCGGGTCTTGATCCGCATTCAGCTTATCTTGATAAAGACAGTTTTGAAGATTTAAAAATAAGCACCAGTGGTAAATTTGGTGGTTTAGGCTTAGAGGTTAATTTGGAAAATGATGCGCTCAAAGTCGTAAGCCCAATTGATGATACACCAGCCAGTCGTGCCGGTATTAAACCAGGCGATTTAATTATTCGTTTAGATGATACCCCAGTACAAGGTATGTCATTGCGAGATGCTGTCAATAAAATGCGCGGTCCAAAAGGCACATCTATTACTTTAACGATTATTCGTGAAGGTGAGGAAAAGCCGTTGAAACTTACCTTAAAGCGCGATGTTATTAATGTGGTTAGCACCAAGTACCGCATGCTTGATCCAGAATATGCTTATTTACGAATTACTCAGTTTCAAAACCAAACAGGGCAAGAAGTGGATCGTGCTATTGATGAGATTAAAAAACAAGCCAAGGGTAATTTAAAAGGTTTGGTGTTGGATTTACGCAATAATCCAGGTGGAATTTTAGAAAGCGCAGTGTCAGTAGCTGATGACTTTTTAGATAACAAAAAAATTGGTTATGATGGTTTAATCGTTTATACCGAAGGTCGAGCACCGAACTCGCGAATTAAAGAGCGAGCTCATGGTAGTGATAAACTAAACAATTTGCCGATGGTTGTATTAGTGAATCAAGGTTCAGCTTCTGCAGCAGAAATTGTTGCAGGTGCCCTGCAGGATCATCGTAGAGCCATTATTATGGGAACTAAAACGTTCGGTAAAGGTTCTGTACAAACGGTATTACCGTTGACAGATGATACCGGGTTAAAATTAACCACAGCATTGTATTACACGCCAAAAGGCCGTTCGATTCAGGCTGAGGGAATTCAACCCGATGTTGTTGTCAGTGAGGCGGTTATGGCAACTAAACCAAAAACTGATCTTTCTGACGAATTAGTAAAAGAATCAGATTTAAAACATCACTTTCAAGCAACGCAACCGGAAGCAAATAATGCAGCGGGTGGAGAAAGCGATACTGAGATGGCTGCCAATGATTATCAGCTCAATGAAGCATTAAATTTATTGAAAGGTTTGACGGTGGCACAGGCGGAAGAGAAGAAAGGATAATTAATTGATATCCCTCTCCCTCAAGGGGGGGGAAAGTTACCTACAACAAGAGAGGGTTTCGTTTTGACTAGAGTATTTGCAGTAGCTAATCAAAAAGGTGGTGTGGGTAAAACAACCAGTTGTATCAATATTGCTGCTGGATTATCAATAGCTAAACGCCGGGTATTATTAATCGATTTAGATCCACAAGGTAATGCAACCACAGGTAGTGGAGTGGATAAAGCGACATTATCTTATACTATTAACGATGTATTATTAGAGCAAACCAAAATTGCTAATAGCATCATTAAGCGTTCGGCTGGTGGCTATGATGTGATTGGGGCGAATCAATCGCTCACAGAATCGGAGGTTCGTCTTCTTGAAACTCCACATAAAGAAAAAGGCTTACGTTTTCAGTTGGCCTCTTTATTAAATCAATACGATTATATTCTCTTTGACTGCCCTCCTTCGCTCAATATGTTGACATTAAATGGCTTAGTGGCTGCTGATGGGGTGATTATTACCATGCAGTGTGAATATTATGCAATGGAAGGGTTATCCGCTTTAGTCAACACCATACAACAAGTAAAACGCACAGCTAATCCTTATTTGCAGATTGAGGGTATCTTGCGAACCATGTATGATCCACGTAATCGATTAGCAACCGATGTTTCCGAACAACTGGCAACGCATTTTGGTGATAAATTGTATCAAACGGCCATTCCACGAAATATTCGTGTTGCTGAAGCACCAAGTTATGGTTTACCGGTGGTTTGTTATGACAGCCAATCGCGTGGTGCCATGGCTTATCAAGAATTAGTTAAAGAAATGCTCTATCAACATACAGTTTCTAAGCAAACACAAACGGCGTAAGGATATTGGGTTTATGGCAACGAAAAAAAGTGGCTTGGGTAAAGGGTTAGATATCTTATTATCCAGCGCGCTATTAACAGACACATCAGCAAAAACTGAATCAATACATTATCTTGATTTAGATAATATAGTCCCAAGCCAATATCAACCTCGTCAAGAGTTTGATCAAGAAGCGCTAAGCACCTTAGCGGATTCCATTCGCGTACAAGGCGTTGTACAACCTATTATCGTGCGTGGTTTAAGCGGTGGTCAATATGAATTAATTGCTGGTGAAAGACGCTGGCGTGCTTCTGCTTTAGCCGGATTAACTCAAATTCCAGCTATTATTCGTGAGCTTAGTGATGAAGCAACGTTAGCGGTGGCGTTGGTGGAAAATATTCAACGGGAAAATTTAAACCCGTTAGAAGAGGCTATTGCCATGCAACGTTTAATTAACGAATTTGCCATGACTCATCAAGAAATCGCGCGCGTAGTTGGTAAATCCCGTGCTAGCGTTACCAATTTATTACGGTTATTAACTTTAGATAGTGATATTAAACGTATGTTGCAAAATGGCGATATTGAAATGGGACATGCGCGTGCATTATTACCTCTTGCCGTTGAACAACAACGCCAAGCTGCTCATCTTATTGTGGCAAAATCTTTATCAGTACGGGAAACAGAACAACTCGTACGTGATTTACAAACACCTGCTATTGAAAAATCTAAACCAATTACTCCACGGATTGATCCCGATATTCGAGATTTACAAAATAAATTAACGGATACGTTATGCGCTAAAGTAGAAATTCAGCATAAACATGATGGTAAGGGAAAACTAGTGATTCAGTATAATTCAGTGGATGAATTAGAAGGGATTTTGGCGCATATTAAATAATCAATCCCCTCTCCCCTTGTGGGAGAGGGAAATGCAAGCACAGCTTGCGAGGGTGAGGGGAAAGCTACGAAGAAAGAAATAATAATTTATTTATATCTATCTTCGTAGAAAGATCGCCCCCTCACCCGCCCGCACCAAAGCGCGGTCGACCTCTCCCACAAAGGGGAGAGGTGAGGGATTACAAATCCTACCAACCTTTCTTCTTTTTACCCATTTTTTCTTGGTGTGGTTGATTGATAATAGCTTGTTGTGCTGGTGTTAATTGACCATACAATGTTTCTAAAGATTTTTCAGTAGCTTTATGTTGCTCAAGTTTTTGTTCTTCAAACTTAATTTTTTCTTTCGTGCGATCAACAACATTCATATTCGCCCGTTCCATTTTCATGTTACGGTGTTCATCTTTTAGCACTTCTTGTTTTTTAACATTATCCGCGTAAGCATTCCAGGCAGCTTCTTGGATAGGTTGTAAATTGAGTTGGGCTTTTAACATTTCTAAACGACGTTCTGCTTTGCTTTGCCAAAAAGCACCGTTCGGTTGAGTTGCTGCAGGTGTTGTTTGCTCTGCCGCCAAGCTGGTGGTTGCAACACTTAAGCTAGCTACACCGATAGCTGCTGTTAACATGAGCGCCAAAGGCATTGTTCGCATGGATTTCATTTTTATCTCCCTAAACGAGTTATAAGTAGTAAAAGCCGTATCTTTATAACCTTAAAATGCTAATAAAAGCAAGCGGAATACTAGCCAATAGCAAGCTGAGTTGCTCTTATCGAATTCACGATACATAATAGTTAAATACCATTAAAAATGAGGAATAAATTATGACACTTGTCGCTATGAATATTGGATTAACCGAACAACAACGTGAAGCTATTGCACAAGGGTTAGGTCGTTTATTGGCTGATACTTACACGCTGTATCTTAAAACCCATGGCTTTCATTGGAACGTAACAGGCCCTATGTTTCAAACCCTGCACCTTCTCTTTGAAACACAATATACCGAATTGGCCGAGGCAGTAGATATTATTGCTGAACGTATTCGTGCTTTAGGCGTCTATGCACCGAGCAGTTTTTCAAAATACAGAGAGTTAAGTACTATCGAAGAAGAAACTGGTGTACCAGTTGCTACCGACATGATTGCTCAATTACTTGCAGGACATGAAGCGATTGTAAGAACGGCGCGGGATATTTTCCCCTTGGTTGATAGTGCGCGTGATGAACCAACAGCGGATTTATTAACCAACCGTATGCAGACACATGAGAAAACCGCATGGATGTTGCGCAGTCTTATTGCTTAAAAAGCCACAAAATTACGCAATAAAGCAATACCATGCTCTGTTAAGATAGACTCGGGATGAAATTGTACGCCATAAAGTGGCCATTTTTCATGTCTGATACCCATGATTTCTGCTTTATTTCCTTGCGCATTTTGTGTCCACGCTGTTACTTGTAAAGTAGGTGGTATGGTTGCTGGATCTAATAATAAAGAATGGTACCGCGTTGCAATAAAAGGATTGGGTAAATTATTAAAAATGTCCTCACCTTGATGATAAATCATCGAGGTTTTACCATGCATAATATTTTCGGCTCTAACTACTTTTGCGCCAAATGCTTGGCCGATTGCTTGATGTCCTAAACAAACACCTAATAAAGGTATTTTTCCTGCAAAATGCTTTATCACCTCAAGAGAAATTCCCGCTTCATCAGGTGTTCCTGGGCCTGGCGAAATGACAATATAATCAGGGGCTAATTGTTCAATAGCAGAAATAGTTATTGCATCATTACGCACCACTTGCACGTCAATTTGTAGACTGGCAAGGTATTGATAAAGATTGTAAGTAAATGAATCGTAATTATCGATGAGTAACAGCATTGAAAATTCCTATAAATATAATTCACCTCTCCCCCTGCGAGAGAGGTCGACCGCGCTTTGGCGCGGGCGGGTGAGGGGGCGATCTTTCTACGTAGAAATAATAGTGGTTAAAAATGTATTTCTTTCTTCGTCGCTTCCCCTCACCCTCGCAAGCTGCGCTTGCATTTCCCTCTCCCGCAAGGGAAAAGGGGTAGGAGATTATAATTTATACTTTTGTAATTTTGAATCGGGGACGTTTTGCAGGCGTTCATGCAATTCTTTCTCTGATAATAATCCTGTTTTGGCATCTCGATAACCCACCACCGAAGAGCTATTAATTATTCCAGCATAAATAGCTTGCTCTACTGTTTTTCCTTGCGCAGTAAAGGCAACAAATGTTGAGCCAAATGCATCACCGGCGCCGAGCGTATTAACTGTCTTACTATTTTCTAAAATAGGATGAAAATAAACTTGCTCTTTATCTGCAACGTATACACCCTCATCACCATTAGTGGCAATAACCAAGCGTGGGCCTAATGTTAAAACTAAACGAAAAAAATCGGTTAATCGAAAACTGACTTCCTCATGGGTAATGGGATTACCCAATAAAGAAGGCATAGTAGATTTATTTTGAGATTGATAAGAAATGGTGTTTTTATTTAATCCGCCTTGTAATTTAAGCAAAGAAACCATTAGCTGTTTTGCTTCATGGCTATTTACAATTAAAATATCAATATCTTTTAATGATTGTGCAATAAAATCCGCGCCCAATCGTAATTGGCTAAAACCAGGATTAATAGCAATAGGCACACCATGTTGCTTTGCTACTTGCGTAATTAATGGTAATTGCATACTGGAATCGCCACTTAATGAAGTGATATATAATTGCTGACAATATGCAATAGCATCAAGTGGTATGTCATTTGCCATTAAATTGGCATTGGCACCACGATAAGCAAAAATGGTTCTATCACCTTTTAATGAGGGAATAATATAAGAAAGTGCTGTACGTTCCTTTTTATCACGTTGTATATAATTTGTTTCTACGCCTGCTTTATTGAGTTCATCAATAATGTGATTACCCGCATTATCCGGGCCTACTTTTGCTACACAGATTACATCAAACCCTAGTTTTTTAAATGCAACTGCTGAGTTAGTACCACCACCGCCACTAAATTCGCCTAACCAAGTAATTTCAATTTTTTTACCTTCTTCTAATAATAAATACGATAAAGTACCGCGAGTGGAATGTAAATTGAGAGTTTCTGGATCAGTGTATTCAATGATGGTATCGGTAGTAGCAGCGCCGATAGTCATAATTTTAGTTTTCATGACTAAATTCCTTTTTTATAAGACAGCTCGCAGCGAGTCGATGGTTTTTTTATAATCCGTTGTATTAAAAATAGCAGAACCAGCTACAAATGTGTCAGCGCCTGCGTTAGCAATGGCAGCAATATTATCAATAGTAACACCGCCATCGATTTCCAAACGCACGGACAAATCCTGCTCGTCGATCCTACGACGCACTTCGCGTAATTTTTTTAATGCGCTGGGAATAAATAATTGGCCACCAAAGCCAGGATTTACCGACATAATTAATACTAAATCAATATCAGGCAATAAATAATCGAGAGGCTCTAATGATGATCCAGGATTAAAAACCAACCCGGGTTTGCAACCGTGATCGCGAATAAGTTGAATAGTTCGGTGTACATGTTTTGATGCTTCTGGGTGAAAACTAATGGTTGTTGCGCCCGCTTTTGCAAATGCAGGTACAATAGCATCAATAGGCTCAATCATTAAATGCACATCAAGAGGCGCAGTAATTCCATAATCACGCAATGCTTGGCACACCATAGGGCCAATCGTTAAATTAGGCACATAATGATTATCCATGACATCCACATGAACCCAGTCAGCACCTGCTTTTAATACAGTGGCAACTTCCTCACCTAAACGCGCAAAATCAGCTGATAAAATCGAAGGGGCAATAATGTAATTATTCACGGACTCATTCCTAATAAGTTGCCTAATGGATAAAACTCAATGCTCTTCGTGATGTTTACCCAACACATAATCATGTGTTAACTCATGTTCTGGTCGTTCAAACAGTTGTTGTGTAGGCGCCATTTCGACTAATCGGCCTTGATGTAAGAAAGCTGTGTAGTTAGAGGATCGGCGTGCTTGCTTTAGATTATGGGTAACCATAACTATAGTGGTGTATTGAGCCAATGTCGCGATGAGATCCTCAATTTGTCTTGCTGATTTAGGATCAAGAGCAGATGTGGGCTCATCTAACAATAAAATTTCAGGTTGTGTAGCAATAGTTCGTGCAATACATAAACGTTGTTGTTGACCACCTGATAGGCGGCTTGCTTGTGCTTTCAGTTTATCTTTAACCTCATCCCATAGCGCAGCTTGTTTGAGTGCAGCCTCTACACGATTAGATAATTCACTGCTCGATAATTTTTCATGCAATTTAATAGCAAAGGCAATGTTATCAAAAATTGATAAAGGAAATGGCGCGGGCTTTTGAAATACCATGCCGATATATTTACGTAATTGGCTCACATCCAACCCAGGTTCCAATAAATTTTGTTCATGGAATAAAATAGTGCCTGTGGCATATTGCTCAGGATATAAACGATAGATTTGATTAAAGGTACGTAATACAGTGGATTTTCCTGATCCTGAGGCACCAATTAAAGCGGTAACTTTCCCTTTTTTAATACTAATTGAGAAATCGTGTAATGCTTGTTCAGGTCCATAGTAAAAATCTAAGTTTTCTGTTCGCAATACGACGTCGTTAGCAAGCGCAGTCGTTTGGCTTTTTGCCTGAGAAGAAGTGGTTGTAGTAGCCTTTTGTTGTTCACCACTGAAAGGTACACCGCTTTCATTAAAAGTGGGTGATTGGATTAACGACATACTCATACAAATTAATTCCTCTTTTTGCCTAAACAACGTGCCACAATACTAATAAATAAGATACTTAATGTTAATAGCAAAGCGCCTGCCCATGCGAGATCTTGCCAGTTGTTATAAGGACTCATCGCAAACTGGAAAATAACAACAGGTAAATTCGCCATGGGCTTATTGAGATCTTGGGTGAAAAATTGGTTACTGAGCGCAGTAAACAATAAGGGCGCTGTTTCCCCAAAGATACGAGCCATGGCAAGTAGCAATGCCGTAATAATACCACTACGTGCGGCATGAAATCCAATGAGCCATGCAACTTTCCAACGAGGGGCGCCTAAAGCGGTTGCAGCTTCTCGTAAGGGGTCGCTGGCTAATAATAAAACGTCTTCGCTGGCACGTACAATAATAGGTAATGCAATAAAAGCGAGCGCTAATGCGCCGGCCCAACCGGAAAAATGCCCCATCATGCGTACCACGACAACATAAATAAATAAGCCAATCACAATCGATGGCGCACTTAATAAAATATCATTAAAAAATCGAATTAATGTGCTCAGTTTTTTGCCACGTCCAGCATCGACCAAATAAACAGCGGCTAATATCCCAATTGGTGCACTAATTACCATACCAATTAACGTGATTAATAAACTTCCTACAATCGCATTTTTTAACCCGCCGATTAAATCGGGTGCTGGTGTTGATGCGCTGAAAATAGGTAGTGAAAAACCATCCCATCCTTTGCTAAATAATGTCAATAAAATAGCAGCCATAACGCCAAGCCCTATGAATAATGACAAGGCATTAAAAGCAGTAAAAAGATGATTGGCAATTTTACGTCGTAGTAGCATATACAATCTCGTTAATGTTTATAGCGATAAAGCAATAATCTGGCAAAAGCAAGCACGATGAAGGTAATAAAGAATAAAATTAAGCCCAGTTCTAATAAAGCTGCTGGGTATAATGCTCCTGTTGCTTCAGCAAATTCATTGGCAATAACGGCGGAAATACTTGTTCCTGGGGAAAATAATGCAGTAGTTAATTTATGTGCATTACCGATCACAAAAGTAACTGCCATTGTTTCTCCCAACGCACGACCAAATCCTAAAATAACACTACCAAATAAACCCGTACGAATATAAGGCACAACCACATGCCAAATGACTTCCCAGCGAGTAGCGCCGGTACCATAAGCAGCTTCTCGAATAACTGTTGGAACGGTTGTTAATAGGTCTTGCATAACAGCCGCAATTAAAGGAATTACCATTACCGCTAAAATTAATCCCGCAGTAAACAAACCAATCCCTGTCATAGGACCGCTAAATAAATGGCCAATAATAGGAATTGTTCCCACGGTACTGTGTAAAAAAGGTTGAACATATTTAGCCATTAATGGCGCTAAAATAAATAGCCCCCACATACCATAAATAATACTGGGAATACCCGCCATTAATTCGATGGTAATAGACAATGGCCTTTTCAACCAGGTTGGTGCGATTTCACTAATAAAAATAGCAATCCCAAAACTTAATGGCACGCCAACAACTAGTGCGATTAAAGCGGTTAATAATGTACCGCTCATGGCAGCTAATGAGCTAAATTGTTCTGCGACGGGATCCCATATATCAGTAGTAAAAAACTTAAAACCAAAGGCTTCAAAGGAGGGGTAACTGGATTTAATAAGGGACGCCACAATCGCAAATACTAAGAAAAAAACTAAGAGGGCAAATGTTTTGGTGGTACCAACAAATAAGTTATCAATAGACCACCATTTTTCCCGCGACAATAACATATTACGCCCGTATTTTATTCTTTTTGAATAGGTGATGCGCCGTTAACATTAACAGTATTAACGGCAGTTGTTTGTTCAGTGACCAAAGATAGTTTAGATTGGTTTGGCCAAATTGCTTTTCCTTGTCCATTTTTTAAAGTAGTAGACCAGTATTCAGTTACCAACTTGTAAACATCTTGTGGTAAAGGAACATACTCTAATTCGATTGCAGTAGCTTGACCATCTTTATACAACCAATCAAAAAAGGCGAGAATTTCTTCCGTTTTAGCGTCGTCTTTGCCTACTTTTGGTAATAAAATAAATACTGAAGCCGTAATGGGCCAACTATCAACACCGGGTTGATTGGTCAATAAAAGATTAAATGACTCAACCTCTTGCCATTTAGCATGCTCAGCAGCTGCAGCAAAGGATTCTTTGCCAGGGGAAACCATTTTCCCATCAAGATTATACATTTTTACCCAAGATAAGCCTTTTTGATGCGCATAAGCATATTCTACATAACCAATAGCACCAGGAACTCGACCTGTGTAAGCAGCAATGCCTGCATTGCCTTTAGATCCAACATCGCCTTTCCACTTGACCATCGTACCAACACCAATTTCTTCTTTCCAGGAAGGACTTACTTTAGCTAAATAATCCGTAAAATTATAAGTAGTTCCTGAGCCGTCAGAGCGGTGTACAACAGTAATTGTTAAATCGGGTAGGTTAACACCAGGATTTAATTTAGTAATGGCAGGATCATTCCATTTTTTAATTTTGGAAGAAAATATATCTGCTAAAGTAGGTCCATCTAATACTAATTCGCCAGGTTTAATATTTTCTAAATTTACAACAATCGCAATTCCACCTAATACTAATGGAAATTGAATTAATTGATGTTTGTCTAATTCGGCTGAAGTTAATGGTGTATCGCTAGCAGCAAAATCAATAATGCGTTCTTGAATTTGACGAATACCAGCACCTGATCCAGTTGCTTGATAATTAATTTGTACATTTTTTAATTGATTGTAACGCTCTGCCCATTTTGACATTACGGGATAAGCAAAGGTGGAACCAGAGGCAGTAATGGCAACAGATGATGCTGATGATTCATTACCCTTGTTGCTTTTATCGTTGGAATTATCGCCAGAGCAACCAGCCACTAGGCCTAGTGTTAAAAGAGAACCGAGGATAATTTTTAGCATTATGTACTTCACCTTTATTTAGCCAGGGGGCAGACCAGTCTACTAGAGCCCTGTGACAATAATGTGACAACCATACTGATTTTTGAGGGAAAATACAAGAGGTTTAGTGATGATCTGGGATGTAGGCCTCCCAATCTACTCCTAACTTCTGACCTAATTTATCTAAGGCATCGCGTCGTGAGCAAATTGAGATAGCAATATCGCCTGTAGGAAGATTCGTTTCCTCTACCACAGCTTGCATATCATGAAGCGCTGCGCGAAAACGTCCCGCTACCGGAGGTAAATGTAAGGTGGTATGGACTATATCCGCCTCCATATGGCGTGAGATAGCCTCGTTCAACTCAGGTAGACCAACACCCGTAGTGGCAGAGAGCCAAACGCGTTGTAGGTGATCACCCGTTTCTTCAATACGAGGTAACAGACCATCGGTCTCATCAAGCTTATCAATTTTGTTATAAACAAGAATTTGTGGTTTGTCACCCGCGCCTATTTGCGCCAGTACGTCATTCACTTCGGTAATTTTATCTTGACGCAACTCATCAGAGGCATCCACGATATGCAATAGCAAATCAGCCAATTGAGTTTCTTCTAAGGTGGCGCGAAACGCTTCAACTAAGGTGTGAGGTAAATCACGTACAAATCCTACCGTATCAACAAAAATACAACGACCAATGCCTGGTAACTCTTTGTGCCGTAAAGTGGGATCTAATGTGGCGAACAATTGATTCTCAACAAAGACATCAGCGCCTGTTAATGTATTGAATAGAGTGGATTTTCCTGCGTTGGTATAACCGACCAGAGCAATGATAGGCGCAGCTGAGCGCGTACGAGTACGGCGATTTTGCTCACGCTGCAAACGGACTTTTTCGAGGCGTTCGGTAATATATTTGATGCGAGTGCGGATTAATCGTCTATCGGTTTCTAACTGTGTTTCACCAGGACCACGCAAGCCAATACCACCTTTTTGCCGCTCTAAGTGAGTCCATCCGCGCACTAAGCGTGTGGATAAATGACGTAATTGCGCCAGCTCAACTTGCAGTTTACCTTCAAAAGTACGAGCGCGTTGGGCAAAAATATCAAGAATAAGGCCGGTTCTATCAAGAACTCGGCAATGCAATGCCTGCTCTAAATTACGTTCTTGTCCAGGCGTGAGTTGGTGATTAAAAAGAATAATATCGGCCGATAATGTTCCAGCTAATGCTTTAATTTCATCGACTTTGCCACTACCAACATAATATTTGGGATCGGGGGATGCTTTTGCGGATTCAATAACACCAACCACTTCTGCTCCAGCAGACCGGGCTAAATCAGTAAATTCTTGTAATGAATCATCATCCATATGTCCAGGAAGATGGTTTTGAACGAGAATAGCCTTTTCGCCCGCATTAGGTCTGTCTAACAAATGGATTACTCGCTTGTAGGTTGAAGAAACTCTTCTTCCATAGTAACAGATTGCTCATCTGAGTTCTCACCTTCAGCGGGTAATTTAACCGCACGAGCTGGAACCACAGTGGAAATCGCGTGTTTATAAACCATTTGATTAACAGTATTCTTTAAGAGAATGACGAATTGATCGAAAGCTTCAATGTGCCCTTGTAACTTAATGCCATTTACTAAGTAAATTGATACAGCAATATGCTCTCGTCGTAAGGCGTTAAGGAAAGGGTCTTGTAAGGATTGCCCTTTTGACATACGATCGCTCCTTATTGTTTTAGTTTAGCCTGCCTTGGCCTATAATTAAAAATCCTTTGCAGGTCCGTGGTTAAATTATAGTATATTGCCGCGACGCGTGCCGTCGGGTAGTACAAATAGGAATTATTATGGGCGATCATCATGTATTCACTTCGGAATCTGTCTCTGAAGGCCATCCTGATAAAATTGCTGATCAAATTTCAGATGCCATCTTAGACGAAATTTTAAAGCAAGATATCCACTCTCGCGTTGCTTGTGAAACTTTTATCAAAACCGGTATGGTGTTAGTGGGTGGTGAAATCACTACTCGTGCATGGGTCGATATTGAAAATCTTACCCGCCATGTTGTTAATGAAATTGGTTACAATCATGCCGATTTAGGTTTTGATGCCAATAGCTGTGCGATATTAACATCCATCGGTAAACAATCTCCTGATATTGCTCTTGGCGTTGATGAGCGCTCCGATCATGAACAAGGTGCCGGTGATCAAGGTATGATGATTGGTTATGCTTCGGATGAAACGTCTGTTTATATGCCAGCACCTATTACTTATGCGCATCGTTTGGTAAAGCAACAAGCCGATTGTCGTAAAAATGGTGTTTTAAAATGGTTGCGTCCTGATGCAAAAAGCCAAGTCACTTTTCGTTATATTAATGATGAACCTGCTGGTATTGATACTATCGTTTTATCGACGCAACACGATCCAGATGTACCCCAATCCCAACTGGTAGAAGCGGTCATTGAAGAAATTATTAAGCCCGTTATTCCTGCACAATTATTAGATAAAAATACGCGTTATTTTGTAAATCCCACTGGCCGATTTGTTATTGGTGGTCCGCAAGGTGATTGTGGCTTAACCGGTAGAAAAATTATTGTTGATACCTATGGTGGTATGGCGCGACATGGTGGTGGTGCATTTTCTGGTAAAGATCCTTCTAAAGTTGATCGATCTGCTGCTTATGCTGCTCGCTATGTTGCTAAAAATATTGTGGCAGCAGGTATTGCTAGACGTTGTGAACTTCAAGTGTCTTATGCGATTGGTGTTGCAGAGCCAACATCGATTAATGTATGTACATTTGGTACGGGTGTTATCAGTGATGATGATATAATTAAATTAATTCGCCGTCATTTTGAATTAACTCCACGCGGTCTTATTCGGATGTTGAATTTATTACAACCGATTTATCGTCCTACTGCAAGCTATGGTCATTTTGGTCGCGACGAGCCAACTTTTACTTGGGAAAAGACTGATAAAGCTGCGCTATTACGCGATGAGGCTGGTTTAGGCGAGCTCAAAAATAAACAACGAGGTGTTTAGTGAATACTCCAGATTATCATGTAGCTGATTTATCTTTAGCGCAATGGGGTCGTAAGGAAATTGCAATTGCTGAAACGGAAATGCCAGGTTTAATGGCATTGCGTGAGCAATATAAAAATAGTCAACCATTACAAGGCGCGCGTATTGTTGGTTGTTTGCATATGACCATTCAAACTGCCGTTTTAATTGAAACATTAAAATTATTAGGGGCCAGTGTTCGTTGGTCATCTTGTAATATTTTTTCTACACAAGATCATGCTGCTGCTGCAATGGCCGCAACTGGCGTGCCGGTATTTGCTTGGAAAGGTGAAACAGAAGAAGAATATTGGCAATGCGTTGAGCGCTCATTAATAGGGCCAAATGGTTGGCGCCCTAATTTATTATTAGATGATGGTGGTGATTTAACAGCGATTGTTCATCAAAAACATCAACATTTATTAGCTGATATTCATGGTGTTTCTGAGGAAACAACAACCGGCGTGCATCGTTTATATGAAATGCAAGCAGCTGATACCTTAAAAATTCCTGCAATTGATGTGAATAATTCAGTTACTAAATCAAAATTTGATAATTTATACGGTTGTCGTGAATCATTGGTCGATGGTATTAAACGTGCTACTGACGTAATGATCGCAGGTAAAATTGCTGTTATTTTAGGTTATGGTGATGTTGGTAAAGGCTGCGCGCAATCATTAAAAGGTTTGGGTGCTACGGTTTGGATTACGGAAATTGATCCTATTTGTGCCTTACAAGCTGCAATGGAAGGTTATCGTGTGGTGACTATGGACGAGGTGGCAAGTTTAGCGGATATTTTTGTTACTGCTACCGGTAATGTTGATGTTATTACGCTTGATCATATGAAGCGCATGAAAAATCAATCAATTGTTTGCAATATTGGTCATTTTGACTCTGAAATTCAAGTTGAAGCATTACGGCATTTACCATGGGAAAATATTAAACCGCAAGTTGATCATATTATTTTCCCTGATGGCAAACGCATTATTTTATTAGCTGAAGGCCGTTTGGTGAATTTAGGTTGCGCAACAGGACATCCTAGTTTTGTAATGTCAAATTCATTTACCAATCAAGTATTGGCACAAATTGAATTATGGCAACATCATGAAAAATATCCGCTTGGTGTTTATCGTTTGCCTCGTCATTTAGATGAAGAAGTGGCGCGATTACATTTGGATAAAGTTGGTGCAAAATTAACGAAATTAACTGCAAAACAATCTGAATATATTGGTGTGCCAGTTGATGGTCCGTATAAATCCGATATTTATAAATACTAATATTAAATTACGATCTTAATTAAATCCCGCACTAATTCCCCTCTCTCGCTCTGCGGGAGAGCGGTTAGGGGGGAGGGCAAACTCGATGAAATCCCGCCTAATTATTTTTCCCCTATTATTAATTCTTGCCCTACCCGTTTTTGCTTGGAACACGATGGGCCATATGACTGTCGCTCAAATTGCTTATAATCAATTAACTCCCACCGCAAAAAAACAAGTTGATACGTTAAGTAATATTATGGTGCCTGTATATAAGGAATCCAATAATTTTATTAGCGCTGCTGCATGGGCAGATGATTTAAAAGGTCATGATGTAAATGTTTTTAACACCTGGCATTATATCAATATAGGATTTTCAACAGATAAAACCCCCTATCCTAAATTTGCTCTACAACCTAACGCTGTTTGGGCAATTTTACAAAACATCTCAATTTTAGAAAGTAAAAAATCATTACCCCAGGAAAAAGCGGCTGCATTACAAATGCTTTCTCATATTGTTGGTGATCTTCATCAGCCGTTACATGCCACGTCAAAATACAGTAAAAAATATCCGAAAGGCAATCAAGGCGGCACATTATTTTCCTTAAAAAAACCGTATGATAATTTGCATGTATTATGGGACGATGGTGTAACAAAATTCCCTGATGCGCCTAAAAGACCGCTAGATAGCAAAGGCAATAAGCAAGTAAAAAATTATGCGGAATTATTAAAATCAAAATACTCTATGACAGATGATCCCCGTCTTAAAATCACTGAGCCCATGCAGTGGGCAAAAGAAAGTCATCGGCTGGGCAGCAATGTTTATAAAAATATAAAAGAAAATACGCAGCCTAGCGCGGAATATATTGTTAAAAATGCCCCCGTTGCCGAAGAGCAAGTCGTACTAGCCGGTTATCGTTTAGCCATTTTATTGAATAAGATATTTGATTAAATAATCACCATTGCCTTTTACGTCCAGCCTCTCTCTTCGTAGCCTTCCCCTCACCCTCGCAAGCTGCGCTTGCATATCCCTCTCCCGCAAGGGGAGAGGGGGGTGTTCTTTAGCGAGATCGTGCTAGCGTCAAAAACCCCTTCTCCCCTTGCGGGAGAGGGATATGCAAGCGCAGCTTGCGAGGGTGAGGGGTCGATCTATCTACAAAGAAATAAAACCAAAACCCATCGCCCTTCCTATTCTATTCGTTTTATATTATACTGAAATAACATCAGGGGGCGACTTGGTTTCGACGGGGGTTGCAAAACTTGAGGTGCATGTCGAGGATGTAGCTAACCTCGTAAATAAAGCTGCAAAAGTATAGTTGCAAACGACGAATACTTCGATTACGCAGTAGCCGCTTAAAAACCGGCCGCGTACCGTTAGCCATCGGTGCCTATGCCGGTGGGTCTAGCAATAGACACTAACGGTCATATCTCATAGGATCGCTGCAAGATTTACCCGGCAATTGCGCAGCTAAAACTTTACGGGATCGCCAACACTAACCCAGCTCATCGGGGTAGTGACGGTTAAATAAAAGGATGTGGCTAAACATGTAGTACCAAGAGCGGAGGATTCTCGGACGCGGGTTCAATTCCCGCCGCCTCCACCAATTAATCCTCTAGACTTGTCTAGAGGAGTCCAGAAAGACCACTAAAAACAATAACATAATAACTTTCCTTGTCTACTCATGTCTCGTGTTGTCTATTGACATCCAGCCTTATTTGGGGGCAATATTGGGGGCATCTGAATTATTTTATAAACAGTTGCCCCCAAATGCCATTAACCGATACCGTAATACGCAATGCAAAACCACAGGAAAAGCCTTATAAACTGGCTGATGGTGGTGGCATGTACTTAGAAGTTGCCCCCTCTGGGGGCAAGTGGTGGCGTCTTAAGTATCGTATCGATGGTAAAGAAAAACGCATATCATTAGGCACCTACCCCGACACTACTCTTAAGAGCGCGCGTGAGCGGCGTGATGAAGCACGCAAGCTGTTAGCAGCAGACATCGATCCGAGTGAAAATCGTAAAGCAATTAAAACCACCAAGATGGGATTACAAGCTAATAGTTTTGAGGCCGTTGCGCGTGAGTGGTATACGAAAAATGTGCACGTTTGGTCCCCCTCTCATGCCGATAAAATTATTCGGCGTCTTGAACGTGATATTTTTCCTTGGCTTGGCACACAACCTATCGCAACGATTACAGCACCTGATTTATTAAAAGCTCTACGACGCATTGAAGAACGAGGCGCTATTGAAACTGCGCATCGTGCACAACAAAATTGCAGCCAAGTTTTTCGCTATGCAATTGCTACTGGCCGTGCTGAGCGCGATCCAGCAGTTGATTTACGAGGTGCTCTCTCTGCTGTAAAACCTACCCATCTTGCAGCTATCACTAACCCTGAAATGGTTGTTGCACTGTTACGAGCTATCGATAGTTATCAAGGTTCATTTATCACGAAGAGTGCGTTAAAACTAGCGCCCTTGGTTTTTGTACGTCCTGGTGAATTAAGAGCAGCAGAGTGGTCAGAAATTAGTTTTGAAAAAGCAGAATGGAATATACCTGCTGAACGTATGAAAATGCGTGAGCCACTTTTAGTGCCGCTTTCTACACAATCAATCACCATACTAAAGGAAATTCATGCGCTTACAGGTAGAGGACGTTATGTGTTTCCCGGTGCTCGCACACTCTCTCGGCCTATGAGTAATAATGCAATTTTGGCAGCTTTGCGACGTATGGGCTTTAGTAAAGAAGAAATGACAGGACATGGTTTTAGAGCAATGGCTCGCACTATATTAGATGAAGTTTTAAGCATTCGCCCTGATTTTATTGAACATCAATTGGGACATGCAGTACGTGATCCAAACGGCCGTGCATATAACCGTACTGCCCATTTATCAGAACGCCGAAAGATGATGCAGGTTTGGGCTGATTATTTGGAGGAGCTCACAGCAAATGTAGACGCAAAAACAATTCCATTGCAAGAGGAGACAGTTTAATGGATATAGACATTCTTCAGCAGGCAGGAAAAGCAATAGAAGAAGCACCTTCCGCATTTAAAAATGCTTTAGAGGATGAGTCTTCTCCTTTACATCCAGCAGTCAGCCTCCTGCAAAAATTGGCGGCACTTAAAGAAACAATTACAAAAGAAGCAGAGCGTACCCGTTTAGCATGGGAATCTTTTGTAAATAATGAACCTTTTAAAGAGGCTTCCCGCCGGTTAGCAAAAATGAACGAATTAATTGTAGAGGCAGAAGAGGATATTCTTTTAACAGGTGGTCAGAATTTGGATAAATTTCCTGGAAAAATCTGCGTATGGGTTGGAAGGAAGAGCCTTCAATCTGAAATTGACGAAATTAACGAAAGAAAATCTAAACAACAAAGTAAGATAGCCGGGAAACCTAGAAAAAAGGACAAGCCAAGTATTGAACAGTTAATGGAATTTAGATTTTATTATGAAGGTAATCACGCAACTTGCCATGGTTGGAAAGCTGCCGCTTGTAAAAAGTTCGAAATTTATAGAACAACATTAAATAATATCATCTCCCCAAAAAAAGATGAGGAATAGCCACGGCTAATGCTCATTTGTCCGTACACGTCACAAAAATATCGCTACTCTGGAGTTTCTGAAAACAAATAGACACCAGAGGATCCAAATGAGTACGAATACACCGTTGCCTGAAATAGGTTTTATGCGCCTTCGCGAAGTCCTTGCCATCTTCCCCATCGGTCGCTCAACATTTTGGGCCGGTGTAAAAGCAGGTAAATTCCCAAAACCGATCAAGCTTTCTCCGCGTTGCACCGCATGGCGAGTGACGGACATACACAACCTAATTGCCAGCTATGAAAACACATCCGAATCTGAAGTTTTTGATAAGAAGAAAGGGGTGTAAATTATGAATTATAAAGGTAAGACCGCCGCGTGTTGTGGAAATGTAGCGGCGGTTAACGAATTAAACAAACGATTAGATTATACCAGAAAACCTTTTAACAAAAATCTACTACCCATGCCAATTGTTGTTTTAGATTTGCTAGGTATTAAGACAGGGAAGGCTAACTCTGGCGGTTATTGGATAATACGCTGCCCTGAACACAAAGAAGGCAAGGAAAAAGAACCGAGCTTAAATATTCACCAAGTCACTGGTCATTACAAGTGTCATGCATGCCAAGTTAAAGGCGGTGATATTCTTGCTTTCTATAGAATGGTTACTGGAAAAAGCTTTGTTGAAGCAGCAATGTCTCTAGGTGCATGGGAGAGTAATAAATGAATAACCATGCATTAGTGATAGAAACTCCACAACAAGCTATTAAAAGACTTTTTAAACGGCAAATTGATGAAGGGTATGAGCTTCACATCCTCCATGAATATCGGGACGAAAGCGGTAAAGTAATTTATTATCGTCCCCGCCTGAGGAGCGAAAATGGTGATAAATATATACGACCTATGCACCAAGCTGCAAATGGCAACTATTCTTTAGGCGAGCCTCTAGAGCTTAAAGATAAACTCAAGCCATTATATGGATTAGAACTTTTGGCGCAGAAATCTATCGCAACTGTATATATTGTTGAGGGGGAGTCGTGTACTGATGTATTAAATCGATTCTTTAGTAATGGTGGTGTTAGTGATAATTTCATTGCTATCACAAGTGGTAGTGCAACAAGTGCAAATAATGCAGATTGGCAGATATTGGCCGGGCGAAACTGTATTTTATGGCCTGATTTTGATTCGCCAGGCGAAAGATATATCCAGGATGTTTATCTGCAATTAGAATCATTAGGTTGTAATTTGAAGATAATAGATGTGGCAAACCTAGGTGTTACAGAAAGCGAGGATTGTGTTGATTGGATAGAAAAGAACCCAACTGCAATGCTCGGCGACATGCTGGCCTTGCCGAATATAACCCGCTACCAAAATGATCACAAAGGCTCTAAGGAGCAAGTAAAAGAAAAGAAGGAGCAGCAATCTTTTTTTGAGGAAGTGATCCCTTATGAAAAACCTATTAACCCTAATGAGTTACTTAATGAAATTGCAGAAATAATTCAACAAGTCGTCATTTGTTCAAAAGAAACAGGAACAGCCGCTACTTTATGGGTGACGTTTACCTGGTTTATAGATGTTGTAAATGTTGCACCTCTAGCTGTAATTACTGCTCCAGAAAAGCGTTGTGGTAAAAGCACTTTGCTTGCTATTTTAGGGCGCCTTGTAAAAAATCCTCTTCCGACATCTAATATTACGTCAGCGGCCTTATTTAGGACAGTGGACGCATTGCAGCCAACTTTATTAATCGACGAGACGGATACGTTTATAAATGAAAATGAAGAATTGCGAGGCATTTTAAATGCTGGTCACACGCGAGATTCTGCATTTACAATACGGGTTGTTGGAAAAGATCATCAACCAAAAAAGTTTAGCGTATGGGGTGCCAAAGCTTTATCTGGCATTGGGGCTTTAAAAGACACGCTAATGGATCGCGCTATTAAATTAGAATTAAGACGTAAACTTCCTACAGAAAAAACCATTCGCCTTGCTAATTTGCCACAAAGTAAATTTGAAGAGTTGGTTTCTAAGCTAGCACGCTTTGCAGAAGATTTTAGCGAACAAGTTCGATTAGCTAGGCCAGATATACCAGAATCATTAAATGATCGAGCACAAGACAACTGGACTCCATTATTTGCGATAGCAGAAGTTGTGGGTGGCGAGTGGCCAACTTTAGCTCGTTCAGCAGCTTTGCGTTTATCATGTGAAAATGAACAAACGCAAAGCATTAGTGTGGAGTTATTGGCAGATATCCAAGAGGTTTTTCAAAATACTACTATAGAGCGTATTTCGTCAGTTGATCTAATCACAGCTCTTTGCCAAGACGAAGAAAAACCATGGTTAACTTATAATCGGGGATTTCCAATTAAACCGCGCCAAGTAGTAACCCGTTTGAAAGAATTTGGGATTACTAGCCAGACTATTCGTATTGGTACTACAACTGCTAAAGGTTACATGAAAATTTGGTTTAAAGATGCCTTTACACGCTACTTGCCATCTCCAGGTAAATATCCGTAACAGCGTAACAACCACGAAATTCCTAGGCTTTGGCGTTACGGATGTGTTACTTGCTACGGATATATGAGTAACAGGTAACAATAAAGTTAACACGAAAACCACGATATAGCGTGGTTTTTGATCTTTTGTTACCTTGTTACAGATATTTAGGGGGGGATATGAGTGTGAGGGTCTCCGTCAATAGATATTAGAGATTTTAGAGGATATAAAAAGATGGCTAAAAAGAAGTTTGTGGTTACATCGGAAATTCTCCAAGAGATTGAAGAATTGTCGGGTAATGGATTAACGCAACAACAGATACATGGGTATTACGGTATATCGAATGCGTCATGGTATAGCTATGTAAAAGAATATCCAGAGATTGCAGAAGCGGTTAAGCGGGGAAAATCTAAAATCATTGCCGAGGTTGCAGGTTTATTGGTGAGATTAGCGCTAGAAGGAAATCTTACAGCAATAATATTTTATCTTAAGACCCAAGCTGGTTGGCGGGAAGTTGAAAAAGCTGAGGCTCCCAAAGAAGAGAAGTCATACGAAGAGCCTGCTAAAATTGATTTTGGTACAGATCCAATTGAAGCTGCGCGTGTATACAAAGAATTGATGGTTAGATAACCGCCAAGGTTGCGCGTTACCTTAAAGGGCACTAAGCGTGGCGGTTGTGTTATAAAGATTATACGGTAATTGGTTATGATTGGAAATTTATGATCACGTCATTTCTGAAATATTAATTTATTTTTTGTACATTTTATTATCAGCACACATGGTGTGGTACGGGCAAATCTCTGTTCCTACTACCAAGCACTATCCGCCTCTAGCCATGGGATGGATGAATTATTTGCTAATCCGCATATAAACCAAGTTGTTAACTAGAGTCTATGAATATCCTAATAACTTGTTATAATCTAAAAGCCCATCTTCATCAAGGAGAAAATATTATGACTATCACCTCTTTCCAAGCGGCGAAAGCCATGGGGCATTTTAGCGGTTGGAATCTTTCTAACCTTAAGATACAAAAGCTACTATACATTGCTCACATGTTGTATATGGGCGAAAATAACAAAGAACCGCTAATAAATGAAGAATTTGAGGCATGGGACTATGGCCCAGTTCTTCCTAGTCTTTATCATGAATTAAAGATTTTTGGCAGCAGTTCAGTAAGAGATATTTTTTTTAAAATTTCTATTCCTAGCACAAATAAAGAAATTGATATAATAAAACAGACTGTTGAAAGATTATCCGTAGTCAGCTCAAGTCAACTAGTCACTATTACTCATGCCTGTGGCGGAGCTTGGGATAAAAATTATCGCCAAGGAAGTAGAGGTACTAAAATTCCAAATAAAGACATTTTAGAAGAGTATATAAAATTATCTGGAAAAAAATAAATGAACCAAGAGCAAGAAGATTTTGACAAACTCCTTGAGAAAACAGATGAAACTACCAACAAGGACAGAGTGATCAGTGACTTAGAGGAACGTATACAGAGTTTAGAAGAGCAGTTGTTAGAAGAGCGCTTTTATTGGGTTTTCTTGATTGTAATATTTTTCGATACTGTATTTTTCTTGCATATGGAAAACTGGGGTGGACCTATAGCGATACTAATTCTAGAAGTTATAGGGCTTATTGCTTTCGCAAAAAAATGCAGAGTTGATATGATTGTAGAGATCATTGATAAAATATTAGCTTATTGGCCCGGCCAGAGAAATAATGGCGCTCAATAGAAGGTGGTACATAACTTTCTTTAGGTGCATATCTGTTTATAATCAATATAAAGCATGACAATTATTATCTTATTATTTATCTTTTAACAGGTTGGGAATTTGAATTCCCTGTGATGTTAATTCCTTTTTTAACATTTTAAGTTTTGGCTGTAAGTCATTCTCTGAAATAACATTTATCTCTTCTATACATTTTTTTCTATCAGTAAAACACGTGGATGTATCAGGCAATTCTCTCGCCAGAAAAATTGCTTGCAAAGAAGTTAACACAACCAATTCCGATGTAATTTTTTCTCCTTTAAGAAATTTTGAAACCCTCATATCAATTTCGGGTCTTATTTCTCTTATATAATTATTTATATAATCATCAGAAAATTGACAGTCGCTAAATATAGCACTTCCCAGGATAGAACCACCCCCAGAGCATACTACCATTATTTCTCGCCCCTTTTTCAGATTAGCTATTTTCTCTACACTAGCAGAATTAAAACGTAATATGGGGGAGTTTAAAAAATTTGTTCCAACTAATGTAATATATGGTTTATTACCTATACCGCTGTTGATACTATTAACAGTTCCAGTTAAAAATAACTTTTTCTCAAAATATTTTTTGTCAGCAGCAACTTGATTTTCATCATAAGCTTTCTGAACCTCACTAGCTGAGGCAGTGATCAGGCCATGATTAAGTAGAGACTCTTTCCCTAGCGCAAAAGCTAAGGCCTGATCTGTTAACAAAACATTAAAAAGTATCTTTTCTCGTTGATTGAAAACATAACCTTTTTGAACTGAAGCATTTGATGAATGAGTTTCCAGAGATGTATCAATCTTGCTCTCCGCATACTGAGGAGTACTTGAAATTAAATTATCTGGCAGCACATCAGATGAATGTAAAAAATATACAATAGTTATTGCCAGCCAAGAAAATGTAAAAAAATGTGCTGCGTTACTATAGCCTTTGCGTAAAGTAGCCCAGGCAAAAATCATCGGAAAGAAGAAAATACCTATACACAGAAGAAAAGAAACTTCCCTTCTAACATATTCACCGCAATTCGCGTTAGGGATGGAGGACTGGCAAAAGGGACATTTACTGGATGTTTCATTCATGAGTTCACCGATATACTATGTTAGCCAATCAATACTAAGCATTCCTTAGTATCCTGTCAACCTAAAACCTAAGATTATCTTAGTCCAATAGCGCATTTAACTGGACTTTGATAATGAGCGCAGTATCCCCGCTACCTAAAAGGCTAAAAGAAGCACGACTTGCTGCTGGACTCTCCCAAAAGAGTCTCGGAATAGCTGCTGGGATTGATGAGTTCTCTGCTAGTCCACGTATGAACCAATATGAGACTGGGAAGCATATTCCTGATTATTCTACTCTAAGTAAAATTGCTAAAGTGCTTAAGGTGCCTGTGCCCTACTTTTATGCTAAAGACGATTTATTAGCTGAGATTATTAAGAAAGTAGGACAGTTTGATGCTGAAGGTCGTAAAGATGCTTTAAGGCTCATTTCCGATTGAAGTTGATTAATACAGAAATTTATATCTAGCTTAAGCAGCGCTTCATTTCAATAGGTTATAAATAACTCTTTAAGCGCATAGAAAAATTTGATTGGGAAATATTGTCTTATCGCCGCTATAGTGCCTATAATATTTCTTCGTAACTTAAAGAATAGATTTAATCCTATCTATGAAAATGACTATTTCAATAAACCCAGAAGTTTTAATATGGGCTCGAAATCGGGCGGGTTATTCTATCGTTGAAATGAGCAAAAAATTTCCTAAATTGGTTAGCTTTGAAAGTGGTGAAGCTTTCCCATCAGCCTCACAGCTCGAGAGTTTGTCCAAAGCATATAAAGTGCCGCTCGCTGTTTTTTTCTTTTCTACAATACCTAAGGAACCATCAATTGAAACATCTTTGAGGGCGGTATCTGAAGAAGATGTTCATAATTTGTCTCCTAATGTTAGATTTTTATTTAGGAAGGCAAAGGCATTTCAACTCTATTTACAAGAGCTCTTTATAGATGAGCAACAAAATCAAAGAAACAAACTCCTATGGCTTACTCAAGCAAATACAGAATCAATTGATCATTTGAGTGAAAGAATTAGACTAATATTGGAAACTCCAATTGAGATGCAGCAACAATGGAATAGTACGGAAGTTGCTTTAGAAAAATGGAGGAACTCTCTTGCGAAAAATGGTGTCTTTGTTTTCAAAGATGCATTCAAAAACGACAGTGTTTCAGGATTTTGTATTTATGATGATGTGTTTCCAACTATTTTCATTAATAATTCGTTGAGTAAAAGTCGCCAAATATTTACGATTTTTCATGAGCTGGGACATTTGATATTTAAGCAGAATTATTTGGATATGGAAAAAGACATTGGGGACTTTAGTCACTATAACATTTCTGATATAGAATCAAAGTGCAATGCATTCGCTGGAAATTTCTTGGTTCCTGATGACGATTTTAAAAATAGATATAAACTCATCAGTAAAAAAAGTCATACAGATGATGTAATAGACGCGCTCAAAAAAATCTATAATGTTAGTAAAGAAGTTATTCTTCGAAAATTACTGCACAACAGATTTATTAATAATGACACGTTTAGTAGCAAGATGAATGAATGGGCTTTAGCAGTAAGTAGTAGAAAAAGTTTTGCTATAAAAAAATCGGGTGGGAATTATTACAATACTAAGATTCAATATCTGGGTAACGAGTATTCTTCGCTTGTATTTTCTAAATATTACCAGGGGAAATTAGATATTCACACGGCAGCGGAGTATTTGGATATCAAACAGAAATCTTTTTCAAAATTAGAGCAAAAGTTTTTAACGAAGGAGTTATCTTGATTTACGTTTTTGATACCTCTTCCCTCATAAAAATATTTGGCTTTTATCCAAAAAGATTTCCAACACTATGGAGTAATTTTAGTGCATTAATTCAAGGAGCTAAAATTATTTCTGTCCGTGAGGTGCTTAAAGAGATTCATCAGAGTAACTCTGAGATGATGCAGTGGTCTAAAGATAATGATTCGATGTTTTACCCACTATCTAACGAAGATGCTTCTTTCTTAATGGAAATATTTCGTGCTAAAAATGGACATTTTCAACATATCATTAAAAACGTAAATATTTTAAAGGGTTCTCCAGTAGCCGATCCCTTTGTAATAGCTAAAGCGAAGATAGTTCAGGGATCGGTCGTTACTGAAGAGCGTCCAGGGGGACACAATAGCACTAAGATTCCGGATATTTGTAAGCACTTTGACATAGATTGCTTAAATTTAGAGGGACTCATGGAACGTGAACAATGGTTATTTTAATTTCATCTGTCATTATCATCCGGGTTTTACTTCTGGGGGCAACTTTGGGGGCAGGTTAAAAAAAGAAAAATAAAAAAATGTTTAATATCAATAAGTAACGGGCCAAATTTGATTGACGCCGCCCCACCAAATATCAAAACCACCGAAAGGTGGTTTTTTTGTCTAAGATAGAAAAATTATCATTATAGATTTCATTAAGAATATACAGAAAAATATCGAATGTATTTCAAATGTCGTTGTCGAAAAAATAAAAACGAATTATTTTCCTTGTAAGATAGACGATTAATTCTAAGGAATAAACATGAGTGATTTAATAAAAACACCTAAAATACTTAATTCAAAAGAGTGCCTTACACTATCTCCAACATGCATTAGTCAAAAATTAAGAACTCACAGAGCACTTGTTGGAGATGATGTAACTATTCGTCGTGCACTTCCTCATCGTGATCGAAAAACCATTGGTGCATGGTGTTTTCTAGATCATTTTGGACCTTTAGATTTAACAAACACGGAAGGTCTTCGTGTTGGTCCACATCCTCATATTGGATTGCAAACGTTTACTTATCCATTAGTCGGTGAAATATTGCATAGGGACAGCCTGGGATCGAAACAAAAAATACAACCTGGTCAAATTAATTTAATGACAGCAGGAAAAGGCATTTCGCATTCCGAAGAGTCACTTCCTGATACTATTCTTCATGGTGTACAACTTTGGATTGCGCTGCCTGATGGCGTGCGCCACATGGAGCCTAATTTCATTCATTATGAAAATATTCCTTCGCTTAAATTAGATAATCTGCAAATTAATATCTTAGCGGGAGAATTTTTAAATTTAGTTTCACCGGTAAAAGTTTATTCACCTTTAGTGGGTTTAGAACTTATTGCAATGGAAGACACGACAACAAATTTGCCGCTCAACCCAAAATTTGAATATGGAATTTTACCTTTAATTGGCAATATAGAAATTGCAAATGAAATTGTTGATATCGATACACTTTTATATTTATCATGCAGCAAACCAAGTATGCCTGTTCGTGTTAAAAAAGGTTCAAGAATATTAATAATTGGTGGTGAACCTTTTCAAGAAGATATTTTAATTTGGTGGAATTTTGTTGCTCGTACAAAGGAAGAAATGATAGAGGCTGCAAATGCTTGGAATAATCATACTACTTTTGGTGAGGTAAAAGGATATCAAGGAAAAGAATTAACTCCACCGCCTTTGAAATAAAAATAAATAAAGGAGGTAAGTCTTGACCCTATTAAACTTTTCTCTCCTTTAACTAATTTATATCAGCAATTGTTTTGATACGCTTGAACATGATTTCAGATCGATTTATTTCAATAAGCTTGTCAGTTCTATCCAGCCTTTAGGATTAATAGATAAAATTAAACACGCTTTTTATTAGCAGCAAGCCGAGTGCTTTTTTCTGTTATATCTGATAAAGGTAACGATAAGGTGTTTTTAGTGACAGGAGTTAATTCCAGATTGAACCCTGCAAGCAATTTTTTGATCTTTCTTGGATCTTGGTTTGCTGATAGTTGTAGAAGAATGCTATTATTTTTTTCTCCTACTACAGCATAAGGACACTGGCGTCCTTCTGTAGACATTGTTGCGCTTAAATAGCGAATAGTCTCTAGAGTAGATTTTTTCCCCTCTGGAGTACCATCATGATAAACCTCAATACGTTTAGCATCACTTGAATACGCTAATGAAAAACCAAAAATTGCCATGAGGGGGCTCCTTTTCAACTACTTACTAAAATTATAGATTACATTACCAGACAATGGGGCTGATAATCAAGGGTTGGCGCTGCTTCAAAAGCAGGTATTGGTGGTTGGGTAATGCCATCTTCGATCGCTAATTCAAAGTTTTCGAAAGGATTAGGCATATTAGCCGGATTAGGGTTATCCCCTTGATAATATTGGCCATTGCCATTGCCATTGCCATTGCCATTGCCATTGCCATTGCCATTGCCATTGCCATCGTTATCATTGCGATAGGTTATATAGGAACTTCCTCTCACTTCCAGTTCGCCAGGAACATGTGGGGCCGGCCTAATCCCCGCTTGCGCTAATTCATGAGAAATTTGTGTGAAAATTCGTTGCCAATAAAGGATATCTTGTTGCATAGTCTCTGGACGGAGTTGATAGCCGCAATATATGGTAATTTGTTTACCGCAGTGCTCTGGGTCTTTAGTTGCAAACTTTTTGTCAGGTTTAACGATCTTAAGCGAAATAATTTGCTCTTCAATGGCTATATTTTTAATAATTTCCCATGCATTAGCTAAGTTGTTTGAGTATGTTATGCCTGGTTCACAGCAAGTTTCAGAGGGCTCGAACCCCTCATCGTCACTATCATCGATGGTAATATGAGCCTTCCAACCTAAAGTTGTATCTACACCTTTAATAAAACCAAAGTAAACAAAATCCTCATCATCATTTCTTGAGCCAAAACGACCATTGCTCTTGAGATCAGTAATTATCAGTCTGTCGGCTTTAACAATTTCTATATAACTAAAACGTGTTTTGGGGTCAATAGCCATATTTTGATGCCTGGTTTAAAGGATAGAGGCTATTTTATCAAAAATGAGTTAGTTTGTAAACAAATTACCATCTATGGTTATGGGGACAGTTATTCAATATTGGCCGTGTCAGGGACAGATCAACTACTTCTTTACTTAATCCTAAATCTTCAGTTATTTTAAGCCCATGGAAAATGTTTCTAAGCCCCAAAGAGGAAATATGGATAATTCCCCCCTTCTACCATGGAAAAAGGTAATGATAGGTTATTCCCACCAAGAGCGAGCTATCCCTTTTTATCTCTCGCAGCTAAGTGGTGGTTTATCGTTAGATCTGCTTATTATGGGTGCGATGCATGGTGATGAGCCTGAGTCGGCGCAAATTACGAATTACATATTAAATGAGTGTAATTTTATTTCATCACGTGTTGGTCTTATTCCGATTGTAAATCCTGATGGTTTGGCTAATTTGCAGCGTGCTAATGCAGCAGGAGTAGATTTAAATCGTAATTTTCCTACGCGAGATTGGCAGGAAGAACGGCAGAGTACGCGTTATTATTCAGGGCTATCAGCGGCGAGTGAGCCGGAAACGCAATTTATTATTTCAGTTTTACAACACTACACACCGCGTCATATTGTTTCTATTCATACATTTTACCAAATGATTAATACCGATGGGCCGGCAGATGAAATTGCACGTAAAATGTCTGCTGTTAATGGTTATCCTATTCAACCAAATATTGGTTACCCCACACCAGGATCATTTGGGACTTACGTTGGAAAAGAGCGTAATATTCCCACTATTACATTAGAGCTGGCAGAGGGAAAAATAAGCTTGGATGAAATAAAGAAAAATGTGAGTGCAATTAAAGTAATCATCAATAATGGTTATACATAAAATAGCACTCATAAAAAACAAAATCCTTAATGAATTAATTAAAATGGTGACATGGGCAGTTACCTGCTAAACTAATTGTATACAAAGATTTTTAATTAATGTGGTTTAAAGTAAAGTTTGGAGGTAAGTCATGATTTCCATCAAGGTTAAAAAGTTCGTCATTGTTGAAAATGAACAACAATTAATTGCTATAAGCGGAGGGTCCGCGCCAGCATCCGTGGCATCAATATTGTCAGGAATGCAGTCAACAGTGAGCAGTAATAAAGCTGCAGCATTAGCTAAAATAGCAAATATTAAGACGACAGTTGTATCGCAGGCAAAAGCACAATACACCTCAACATCCTTTGTTCCGACTATTCCAACATGGAGTATCCCAACACTACCAACTCTAGGGTAGTAATAGTTATATCATTTTTAACAATTAATAAAAAAACGGCATTAATAAACGATATTAATACCGTTTTTTTGTCAGTTTATAAATCATTCCGCTGTAAATCCGCACGATACTCTTCAATAAATTGATCAATTAATGGTTTGTTAACATGCATTAACGAGCTAATTCCACATTGATCTTTATTGATTGGCATTAAACTATATTTTTCTGTAGTAGCATCTGAAGGTTTTGGAAATACAATATTGAATGAAAAAGGTAATCTGATAACCTGTTTTTTGTCGACAATGGTTATTAATTGTTGATATAAATATTCATTATTAATCCTGCATTGAGCTAACATTTTTTTTAAACGCGCTTGGTCGGTATGCATATCTAATGAATAAAGCGTATTATGCAAATATAATACATTATGTCCACAACGTGAGCCGCCAAAAGTAATATCAAGAGCTCCGCTATTATAATAAATATCGAGATCAAGATGAGCAGTGCTTTTTTCCAAAAATTCTTTAGTTGTTAAAAGAATGCCACAAACGGTAATTGAGCCAAAAAATTTGTGGGCCGAAATAGCAATAGTACTAATGCCTAAATCATCAAAGTAATTAGTAATTTGTGGGCCGAAAGGTTGTAATAAGGGTAAAACAGCACCAATGCTAGCCGCATCCAGATGAATAAAATAGTCGTTTCCTTTTGCTTTAACTTCCTCATCTAAAATCTTTTTCATCGATGGAATATCATCAATAGCCCCAGTTTGTGTTGTCCCTGCATTGGCATTAATAATTAGTGGGATATGAGGAGTTAATGTCATATGGCTACAAATCGCCTCATGAAAACAGGCGATATCTATTTTTCCTTCTGCGGTGGTAGGAATAGGACATTTTTTCAACACTAATTGTGCAGCAATTTTAGGTATCGAATAATGCGTTGCTGTAGAATAAAAAAGAGCAACGGGAATATGCTCATCAATAATTTCTTGACGTGTTGCAATAAGATTTTTTACCAAATTATCTCTTGCCCACCATAAAGCTGCAAAGTTACTTTCAGTTCCGCCTGCGGTGATATAACCGCGTGCGCGATCTTCCGTCAAGCCATAATATTTTCCCATAACTTTTAATATGTCTTGTTCAAACATGCGCGTATCAATGCGCCATGTTTTTGAGAAAGTGAAGGGATCGCCTACGTTATTAATCAGAATATCAATACGATTACTTTCCTGATAAAAAAAGGCGTCATCAATCAATTTGGGAGATTGTTCATCAATTACAACGCCACTATCAGTATATTTTCCACGTAAGGCTTGGTAAAAAGATGAAGGGTAACCCATCTTGTTTTTTAATTTAGTTTTAATAAACTTTAATTGAGGGAGATATTGCAGTTGATAAATTTCGGATATTTTTAGCTCTTCAAAAATCTCTGCAATACTATCACCCTCTACATCAGCAGCCACCGCTGATGAGTGATGCTCTAAAGCGATAACGTACAAACCCAATTTATTAGCTGCTTTAATGCCCTCCAGCGAATTTTCAAATACTATGCCCAAATGTTTCATTTCACTCAAATCAGCACAGGCTATTTGATAACCCGCTAATAAGTTGTTTATTTTGTCGTTGCCAAGCAGACAAAGTAAAGGATATTGCTGAAATTGAACAGGTAGACAAGACCACAGTTCATTTGTTGTAGAGTTTGTTGAAATAATAAAAACCTGGAAATTATTTTTTAGAATATCTTGTATTAACTCGATACACCCAGCATAGGGCAATATATTTTCATTAAAAATAAAATGTGATTTCATGTTTTTTCCTTTGGATGTACCAATCGAAAACCAGCGTGCTGGAAAAAATGACGGCGGAAACTATAACGAGCCCAGCAACTGGCCTCATCACCAGTGCTAATAAATGATCCGCCCATAATGATATTATGTTCGTTATCAAAACAAGGCATACTAAAATCGCTATACAAATAATGTGCTTTAAAACCAGGTAATGGCGCGAAATAATCTTCACACCACTCCCAAACATTTCCAAATACATCATAAAAACCAGATTGGCTAGGAGTACTAAAATTAACGGGGCTTTCTGATCCAAAGGCCATATTTATGTTAATTTTTTGAGCTAACATTTCCTCTCCCGTCAATGCCATAATGGGATCGTAAGGTACGGTATCACGCAAACAACAATGTTCTTTTTCAGTCATAACTCGGTAAGGGATAGTCATTTTATCTTTTTCACTACGCCAGGCACAATAGGCTTTTACTTCATGGAAGTTTACAATGACAGGCCATGACCATTGCATGGGAATAATAGCAAAGCATATGCGCAGTTTAAAATCTTTTGTTGAATTTTCTGTTGTAGGAATCCAAAAGGTAGGATAGGTCGTATTACGAAAACAGCACCAGTTCCACCCCTCATCACTCCAATAGTGTTGTTGTTGATAACCACCACTGATAACAAATTCCCAAAACTCTCCATTAGAAATAAGAAATTGACTGGCAAAAAAAGATTTTACTTCACTAGTCAATTCGCCGTATTCATTATCCCATCCAAAAGAAGGCCAATTTTCAGGTTTACCTTGTTTTACAGTAGCAAGACTTACCTCTAACCATGCATTTACAGGATAGTCGATACTCGGTTGTGGTTCATGTTTTGAAATCACTGGAGGATAATATTCAGGCCATTGTTTTGGTTTTTGTACCAAATGAATGGGTAATTCTCGCATTAAAACAGAAGAGGTTTCAAAATGAATGCGCTCATGTTCAAATCCCATAAACAACGACCACAACGCGCTATGGCTGGTAATGGGTAAATGATTAAATTCATCATGCTCAGAAATGATTTTTTTTACCAGTTGATACACTTTGGCGCGATAAGCAGTTACTTCGTGTACCGCTGGCCATAATCCCTCATTCTTTGAAAGATCATCCCAACTCATTTCATCAACACCCACTTCAAATAATTTTTCAAAAGCGGTGTCGATAGATTCAGTAATAATACCTGCCAATTTAAATTTATTAATATAGAATACAGCGGGATGGCAATAATAAAAAATCAACGAATGACGGATTTGATGGTAAGGTGGGCGAAAAAATGCCTCTTCTCCTTGCAAAGCGCTAAATAATACTTCCGTTGCTGTCCAAATATTGTCAAAATAATCACTGGCTTCTTGGCGAGTACAGGTTTGCAGGTTTGGTAATTTAAGCGAACGGATAATCCCTTTTGCATTAACACCGGGACAAACCCCAACAATAGGTGGCTTCCCTGTCCACCATGAGTTTGGACGAGGTCCTATCAGAGAGGTGTCATTGCGAAAATTGTTGCGCCAGCCTTCTTGTTGAAGCGTTGCCTGAGCAGAAAGCGTTTGTGGTAACTTGGAAAACATATATTTCATTAGAGTAAAAAGGTTGTTGATAGGATTTTAGTCTATTGTTGATAAATTTGTAAGCGGTGACATCAAGGTATTAAAATGGAAAAAGTTGACGTTATTATTATTGGTGCAGGTGCGGCAGGATTACTCTGCGCGATCGAGGCGGGAAAACGTCAACGTAACGTGGTGGTGCTTGATCACGCCAATAAAGTGGGCAAAAAGATCCTCATGTCAGGTGGTGGCCGGTGTAATTTTACCAATTACTATGTGACCCCTGATAATTTTATTTCTCATAACCCTCATTTTTGCAAATCCGCATTAAGTCGTTATACACAATGGGATTTTATTGAATTAGTAAAAAACCATAAAATCCCTTTTCATGAAAAAACGTTAGGCCAGCTATTTTGCGATAATAAATCGCAAGATATTGTTGATTTGTTACTGAGTGAATGCCAAAAAGTGAAAGTGGATATTCGCCTCAATACCAAAATCGACGAGATTGAAAAAATAAATGATCATCATTTTAGAATAAATAGTCACCGCGGTAATTTTCATTGCCAATCGTTGGTGATTGCAAGTGGTGGTTTATCTATTCCAACGATGGGAGCAGGCCCATTTGGTTATCAAATTGCTGAACAATTTGCTATTAAGGTATGGCCAACACGCGCTGGTTTAGTGCCGTTAACATTACATGAAAAAGATAAAGAAAAATTTTCAAATTTAGCTGGCATTGCGGTTGATAGTTTAGTAAGCAATCAACGCTGTACTTTTCGTGAAAATATTTTATTTACCCATCGTGGCATAAGTGGTCCTGCTATATTACAAATATCATCTTATTGGCAAGCTGGTGAGAAAATCATTATTAATATGTTGCCAGAGCTTGATTTATTAGCGGTATTAAAAAATCAAAAGCAGTCTCTAAAATTGTTAAAAACGGTTTTAATGGATTATTTGCCAAAACGCGTGGTCGACGTTTTTTTAAATGAAGAATGGGGAGAGAAAAAATTGGCTAGCATTTCTGATCAAGATCTTAGCCAAATTGCCGCACAGTTTCAGCAATGGGAATTATTGCCCAATAGTACCGAAGGTTATCGTACTGCTGAAGTGACTTTAGGTGGTATTGATTGCGATGCGATCTCTTCTAAGACTATGATGGCTAATGATGTGCCGGGACTGTATTTTATTGGTGAAGTACTGGATGTAACAGGGTGGTTAGGGGGTTACAATTTTCAATGGGCTTGGTCATCAGGTTGGGCGGCGGGTCAGGTGGTGTAAATCAGGCAGTTTCTTTTTTGTTGAAATTTACTGGATCCCGGATAATAACAGCCACTAAATTCGTGCTACGCACTCATTAAGTGGCTGTAATTTCCGGGAACCGGAGGTTCATTATCGATACACGGTTCCCGGAATTGTAGTGTATCTTAGTGAGCGTAGCGAACTTAGATACACTTAATATCCGGGATCTAGACGATCTGATTCCAGTCGGCAAAAACAGTCGATACTTCAGTCACGGGGATGACGAGGTAGAGGAATATGGATAATATGATTGAATCATAGAAGATCAAAAATCTTTTAAATATAACAACAAACCACTTGAATAAAATCCGCCGCATACCGCTGCAATTTACTTTGACCAACACCGGAAATAGTAGCGAACTCATCCAATGTTTGCGGTTTTTTCTGATGAATTTCAATTAAACTACTATCGTGAAAAATAATGTAAGGTGGCACACCTTGTGCTTTTGCCAACTCAAGACGTTTATTTTTTAAAGCTTGCCATAATTCATCATGTGCTGGAAGGTCTAACTTTTCTTTTGCTTCACTAGCTGCTTTTGATTTTTTCTTTGGTTTTTCCGTATCTTTACGAAAAGCGATCGTTTGTTCACCCCGTAAAATAGGATGGCTTTTTTCTGTCAACAGCAAGCTGCCATAGCCTTGCATATCACTGGTTAATAAATTAGCAGCAATTAATTGGCGATAAATACTATGCCATTGCGCTTGCGTATGATCCTGACCGATACCAAAAGTAGAAACGCTTTCATGATTAAAGCGTTGAATTTGAGGGGTGGCTTTACCCATTAACACATCAATTAAATGTTTTACACCAAAACGCTGGCCTGTTCGATAAGCGCATGACAGCGCCATTTGTGCAGCAATTTTTCCATCCCAGGTTTCTACAGGATGTAAGCAATTATCACAATTGTTGCAGGCTGTAGAATAGGACTCGCCAAAATAGTGTAATAAAACTTGTCTGCGACATACGGTGGTTTCACATAATCCTAATAATGCGTCTAATTTACGCCGCTCTAATCGTTTACGTTGTTCATTGGCCTCTGAATTATCAACCATTTGTCGCAATGTAATAATATCGTTTAATCCATATGACATCCACGCATTTGCTGGTAAACCATCACGCCCTGCTCGACCTGTTTCTTGATAATATCCTTCAATACTTTTAGGTAAATCAAGATGGGCAACAAAACGTACGTTGGGTTTATCAATACCCATACCAAATGCAACAGTGGCAACAATAATCCGTCCTTCTTCTTGAATAAATTGCCGCTGATTTTTTTGTCGAATGCTGCTACTTAATCCCGCATGATACGGCAGCGCATCCCATCCTTTATCGCATAACCATTGCGCTGTTTCTTCAACTTTTTTTCGTGATAAACAATAGATAATTCCCGCGTCCTCACGGTGCTCCGCTTCTAAAAATTGGAGTAATTGCTCGCGTGAATTTTGCTTTTGTACGATACGGTAACGAATATTAGGACGATCAAAACTCGCTATAAATTGCTCGGCCTGTTGTAATTGCAATTGTTCAATAATTTCTTGTTTTGTCGGTTCATCCGCTGTAGCAGTTAATGCGATGCGTGGTACGTTGGGGAATTGCTCATGCAAAATGGAGAGTTGCGTGTATTCAGGTCGAAAGTCATGTCCCCATTGGGATACGCAATGTGCTTCATCAATAGCAAATAATGCGATTTCGGTTTGTGCAAGTAATTGTAAAAAACGGGGTGTCAATAAACGCTCAGGCGCTACATAAATTAAATCATAATGGTCTGCCACCATTTCTTGTTCAATACGCCATGCTTGTTGTGGGTCTAAACTTGAATTAAGGAAAGCGGCCTTAACGCCGAGTTGTAATAACGCTTCCACTTGATCATGCATTAATGCAATTAAAGGTGAAATAACAATACCAACGCCTGGCCGTGCTAATGCAGGTATTTGATAGCAGATCGATTTACCACCACCTGTTGGCATTAATACCAAGGCATCTTTGCCATCAATAAGATGTTCAATAATGGTTTGCTGATTACCGCGAAATTGGTTATATCCAAATATGGTACTTAAAATATCATGAGCGGATATTGTCACGGTAGTATCCTTGCTATTGTTGTTGAGAGTTATGATACAATAAATCCCTTAAACCACAAAGGAATATCTGTTGATGGAATCTATTACGATAGATAAAATAATTCGTTCAAAACGGCGTACCGTGAGTATAGAAGTTCACCCAAGAGGTGAGGTCATTGTGCGCGCGCCCAAACGTGCGAGTAAGCAGGATATTAATGATTTTATTGAAGATAAAATACAGTGGATTAAAAAGACGTTATTGCGATTTAAAAATCATTTCCCAAAGATAGAAGAAAAAAAATTCATTACTGACGAGCAGTTTTTATATCTTGGTAATTCCTATCCTTTGCAAATAGTCGATGATAACCACAACCCGTTTGTTTTTGACGAGCATTTTAAAGTTACTACCACAGCGCAACCGCAAGCTAAGCAATTATTTACTACTTGGTACCAACAAAAAGCGCATGAAATTTTACAAGAGCGTATCAGCCACTTCGCTCCGCTTTTAGCCGTCAATTACCAACGGATGCGCCTTTCGAATGCTACCAAACGTTGGGGATCTTGTAGCGCTAAAGGCAGTATCAATTTTAATTGGCGATTAGTGATGGCGCCTTTGCCCGTTATTGATTATGTGGTCGTACATGAATTGGCGCATTTACGGGAGATGAACCATTCGTCGCGTTTTTGGCAATTGGTGGGATCGATATTACCGGATTATGCCGAGCAAAGAGCATGGTTACAAAAGTTTGGTGAAATACTTGTGTTGTAGCCTTGAACGCAACGTCATTGCGAGGAGCAAAGCGATGTGGCAATCCAGCTACGGTGTCATTACCGTCTGGATTGCAGCAAAGCTTCGTTCCTCGCAATGACGGGCTGCGACGGTAAAATACTTTTTACAACCCATCTCCAAATCACTCAACGTTTCACAACCATTCATAAATTCACAAAACTCGGCTTTATTCGCCAACCCTCTCGCATAATATTTCGCAAACTTCCTTGCTTGTAAAATCGCAAATTTTTCATTATTTAGCAACTGTGCCAACCGTTGCACATGTTCAAAAAATATACAGCCAATTTCATTTATTGAAGGCAACATAAAATTTTCTTTATTCATAGTAGAAAGCAGCTCACCAATTAACCAAGGTCTTCCAACACCTGCACGCGAAATCATGACACCCGCGCAACCAGTGGCAAGCATTTTTTGTAGCGAATCAACGCAGGCTATATCGCCATTGCCAATAACAGGAATGTTCAATGCCTCTACAAAAAATTGAATATGATCATATCGACAAGGAGTTTCATAATGCTCAGTCCAATGCCGACCGTGGACAATAAGGTAATCCACCCCAGCATCACTAACCACTTTAGCAATTTCCGCATTAAATTTTTGGTTACTATCACCTTCTACTCGAATCTTAACCGAAACAGGTACATTCGTATTTTGTTTCATGGCGATAATGGATTTATAGAGCCTTGAGGGATCGGTTAACAGACTAGAGCCAGCGCCTTTGCTGCGAATTTTTTTAACAGGACAACCGCAATTTAAATCAATTAAATCAGCGCCATAGTCTGTTACTTGTCGTGTTGCTTGTGCTATCTCATTAGGGTCATTTCCCGCCAACTGAAAACATACCGGGCCTTCTTGCGGATCCTTTATGACAAATCGTTGTTGTGAATGTATCGGTTTATGAATAATTGTTTTACAGGAGATCATTTCCGTACAATTGAACGCTGGTCGACTGTAACGCCATGATAATAATCGAAAAGGAGCGCAACTAATCCCTGCTAAAGGTCCCTGGATAAGATTGGTAGGAAAGGTTTTATTTCCCAATGACAACGTTTTGATCACGACTCTTCTCTCAAAATTGACGATTATACCACTTTCCTATCGTTACTTTAGCGATATGTCAAGATATACCAATTTAGCGTTCGCCCCATAGTTTTTTAGCTATGTTTATGTTTGAATATTTAAGTACAAAAAATATTTTAACCAGCAGTTGTAGCTTAACAGCGTGCTAACATCAATAGGATGTGTTTTTTAATTAATTGAGTTGTTATTGCTGGTAATGTAACTAGATTTTTTCGGAATGCGATGATATATTGACAATGGTCATAAGTTTTTTTTAGTAGTAAGAAGTTCCTGCTGTTTTCATTTCTGTAAAGCATTTCATTAGTACTGCAGTTAAGACCAGTTATTTTAAATATCGAAAGGATATTTTGGAAATTATATATTGAATTTTATGTTGTATTGCCGGATGGTAATTCAAATTAATTGCATGATGCATAAATAGATTTTAAATCATAAAACACCAAAGATAAGAATTAATAAAAACCGCTTTAAGTTAAGGAGTTAGAAAATGCCAGGTATTAATGGGAAAAGAGTATCACCAGAGGCCATTAATTTTTTCAGAGTGCTTCACGAACGCGGGCTTGCTGCTCAATTAGTTCCAACGGACAGAGTAGACGAGTATAATCTTGATTTAGCTGAAACAGGGCGTCTTTTGCGAGCAGTTTTTGATGAGAATGGTCAAATAGTAAATGAGGCTCATGTTGAATTCCTTTTGATCTTGGTGGATTCTCCCTTACTCACGCAGGTTGCATCGGTGGCGAAGCGTGCTACAACCTTTCTGCGAACGACTTCTTCCAACCAATTACAAGCACAATCACCTAAAACAACTAAATCACCTTATGCATCACCATCTGCACCACCTGTATCATCTGGGCCAGTCGGAATATTGAGAAATGTTTTTGAATTAGTGAGAAAAGCCAAAACACAAGCATTTATGCAGGTATATATTGGATTTCAACAATCATTGATGGAGTTAAATAAAAAAGGGGCTGAAGTTGAGAGTGTCAATCGAACTGAGCCAGGCCGTGAAACGACAGAAGATATAATTCGAAAGGTTAACCAACAAGTACAGCAAATGCCGGCTGAAGTTGCGATTGGGTTTCAATTTACCAGTGATTCTGATACTAATAGGCTTGGTACACGGTTAAACGCTGCTAAAGACCGACTAAATCAACCGACAAAAGGTTTAGTGGAAAAAGTCTTAAGGCAAAAAAGCTCATTAGAAAGTTACCGCCCTGGGACACTTGCTGCAACCTCACCCGCCTCCCAAGATTTTATTAAGATTGTTCAGCAATATTACCGCCAACTAACAGGAAACGATGATAGCTCGCGTGTTTTTGTTGAAGTGGCCCGTTTAAAATGGGTCATCGAAAAATTGACACCATTAGTCAATAAAGCAGGCAATAATGCAAGTTATGATGAGCGAGCTATTTTTTATTTTCTAGTTGAAAAAAATATTATTCCTCCCGAATTAGTTACAAGTTTTGCTGCTTATTACCCTTGGTTTGATCGAAATACCACGGGTTATAAACGATATAAAGCTGGAGATAAGCCTGCAAAACTTAATGCCTTAATGCAGCCCATAACGCATCACTATAGTGATTTGTGGAATAAGAGCGATATTCAAAGTGCTTTCGCTGCAGCAACAGCAGAGGGTGTGTCTGACAACCGCTGTTTTTATCGCGAAGCTCAAACCTATCAAAAAGTAAGGGCTGTACTAAAACGTTTATCGCAAATGAATGGTGAAGTGGAAGTGACAACGGGGGCTTTAGGACAGTTACTAACCTATTCTGCTCCCTATGAGCTGGTCAGTGCGGAAGAGCCCCAAAGCGGCACGGCGGTAATGACAGAACCAAGTCAATATAATAAGGTAAGAGGCAATGCGGAAAGTGCCCCGATAGATTCAATTGAATATGTTTTACAGCGTCAACTACAACAGTTAATAAGCAGTTTTTGGTCCCATACTTTACCAAAAGATGATCTTAATTTTCCTAATGTATTGCCTACAGAGCCTTCACCAGCCAGTTCAAGTGGTGGAAGCTCATCGAATGATGTTGCTGCTGCAACAAGTCTTCTGGATAGTGATGCAGGGCTATCATCTCAACGTACATGGCGAACAATCTTCGACCGTAAAAAGTCTACAGTACAAAGAGAAGCTGCAACGCACACTACACTATTGGGTGGTCTAGTTTCGGAACCTAAAAAACTGGACGATTTTATTGAGCAAACAATTCTATTTTTAAGTAACATTCAGCCTGCTAAGAAAGGTGGGTTCTTCTCTACTGGCTCATCTCCTGCCGAGATAGAGAATGCGAGGCTGTTACCTTACCGAGAAGAATTAATAGATGTATTGGAGCAATTGAAGCTTCACCATTTTGGTACTAAGGACTTTATTGCAGCTTTGAAACAATTTTTATACACGGTTAATCAAATAAGAACTAATGGAATAACTCGTAATGAATTAATTCCTTTATCACAACAAATTGTTGCCGCATGTGTAGCTTTAACTACTGCAAATAGTGATTATTATAGAGAGAAAGCTGGTCAAGAACGACATAGTGTTTTATTAATTGGAGTTGATGCACAACAAGCAATTTATACACCAGCAGTAGTAGAACCAGTACGCCCAGTGTCTCCAGGACCAGCTACAGCAGCAGCTGGCATGCCATCATCGCCGTTAAAAAATGTACGAGTAAAAGGTGATAGTGACTCCCCTCCTTTATTAGCAGGTAATGGATCCCCCAGCGCCTCGCCTTCAACAACTGTCACACGAGCTGATGTTGGAGTAGGATCAAGAACCTCCGTTGCTACTCGGCTTTTTGCAGATGATAATGCATTATTAGCTGCACCTGTTAGATCAGAGCCTGTGCCTGCATCTGGGGAGGCATCATCATCTGCACCTGTTAGATCAGAGCCTGTGCCTGCATCTGGGAATGCATCATCATCTGTACCTGTTAGATCAGAGCCTGTGCCTGCATCTGGGGAGGCATCATCATCTGCACCTGTTAGATCAGAGCCTGTGCCTGCATCTGGGGAGGCATCATCATCTGCACCTGTTAGATCAGAGCCTGTGCCTGCATCTGGGGAGGCATCATCACCCGCACTCGCTGCATCAGAAGATGGGCTCGTTGAGCAGATGGATGCTATTGATGCGCCTTTCCATCTACAATTTTCCGCGCATTATGAAAGATTAAATAGAAAATTAGCTAGCTATGTTTATTACAATACTGACGACAGAAAAGTCTTTTTGACTGAGACACCGGGAATTCCAGCAGATTGGACTGATGGACAGATAGATGATTTTGAGTTTGCTGCGTATTGGTCTGATGCAGTAAATCCTTTTGCGCCAAGTAAAAAGCAATATACAGAAATGAAGGCATTGTTAAGTTTATACCGAACTTACATGGCCAGCCGTCCGGCACAAACCGTCTTGGCTCTTCCTGACGGTGACACAGTTGTGAACGATGCTCAACAACCACAACCCGCGGAAGCTCAAAGCGCTTCTCCATCCCCCATTGATTTAGAATACCTACAGGGCTTGTTTGCTAATCGTGGTGGTAGTAATTGGTCAGAGGAGATGAAACAGCTTTTTTCTGAAGTAGAACTAGTTGCCAACCGTCAAACCAATAATGTAACAGCGGTTTTATTTAACGCATTGACGCAAGAGCGACACTTAAGTACGTTACAACGTCAAGCCTTATTAGTGCTTTACATTGGTTATCGTGACCAGTTCACTTGTTATGCTCAAATTAATGGTCGCTTTTATTTTGATCCCGTAAAAATTAATGGGTTAACCGATGAGTCGCTATTTATTACCGAATGGCGAAGAAAGCAATTAAATAGAGTAGGCATTTTTACAGTAGAAGATTTTAAATTTGCTGTACGACGTTTATGCACTGCTTTAAATAGTGAAGCTCCGACAAAACCTGCTTTTTTACAGCCAATTATTGATAAAACTGTTCAACAAGCTGGTACCCCAGTTCTGTTGTTAGATAAGATTAAAGCAGATTCAACCGTCGATTATGAATTGCCAGATGAAATAATTCCTACATCAGGTGATGCATCATCTCCGGAATTAGGTTTTAGCAAACATTTCTTATTACCGCAGCCAGCACAACAGGTTGTAGATGCTGTCTCTCAAGAAATAGAGGGTGTCCCTCAAGAGGTAGATGCTGCTCCTGTTGCTCCTGCCGCCATAGCAGATATAGCTGTCACAGTTGGTGACTGGCAAGCCATAAGTTTCAGTGAAAGATGGACAACATCTAAGCTAGAACAACAGCGCAAAGCGGTATTAGCTCTAGTCCATAAATTAGACACAGAGCATAGACTTAATTTCCGAACTTTACACCAAGCTAAAGGGGGAGAGCATAAAGACGATCTTTATTATGATCCGAAAGCTGCCCAAGCAATCAAGGCTGTACGTAAGGACTTAAAAGAACGTTACCCATTGATGTATCGTTTATACCGTTTGCAAAAAGAAATGCAAGGGATCCTTACGACCCGCAGTTTTACCGTTGTAGAACTAGAAAAATCGCGGTTTATTGGTGTATTATTGCTAGCATTTGAATTGGCTTGCGTTAAACCATCAGAGAATGGAACCACACTGCGATTAGTTGCTGCTGATAATATCGATGATACGGCTTTTAATCGTGCATTAGCAGCAGATAGAGGTTATTTCAGTCGTATCGGTATTCAAACAGCCGCAGATTTCAAATGCTTTTTAAAAGATTATGATCCCATATTATATGATTTTTCCGCATCAAATAAATCATTGCCTTCATTTATCCCTAGAGAGTTAATGGCACTATGGCCACGATCCCTAAACTCAGTAGTAGGAATAAAAGAACAATTTAATTTAATTAAAATTGCATTAATGGTGCTTAAACAAAAGGGCGATGATGCTGCACCTATAAATGTTACTGTAAGTAATAACCGTCAAACAATTAGTTTTAAAGTAAACTGCGATCAGGCAGAAACAGCCCTTCGTTTAATTAAAAATATTGAAGAGGCAGATTATCGTTTTAATCTTGAGCAGCTCCAGCAAGTATTAGCGCCTTTCGACGCAGCGATAAGAACAAGTAAGGCTGTAGATCAAAATTTATCTGATCTACAGAGGACGGTCTTAACAAGAACGGAAGCACCTTATTACCATCTCGTTTTACAAAATACAGATCAGGTAACTAAAGGCATACAAAAATTCAAAGATGATTTGATGAGTATTGTAGTTTCTAGAACAAATGCTATTTTACAAATAACTAGTGATTTCTCAAAAGTAGATGAAGTTTATGCTACAGAGTTTGCAGAGTTAAATGAAAAGTTTGTTAATATTAAACAATCTGCAGATGCATTTAAACAATGTGATGATCCAACAAATTTATTTAGATTAGCCTCAACATTTGTCGAATCATTTGATGATTTTATGCGGTATTTAAATAGTCCCAATTTTGCGACCTTGTATGAGGCACAAGCATCTTTCGGCTGGGATTTGTCAGATGTGTCAGAAGATTTAGAGCGATTAAATAATTTAAGAATAAAAAATGAAAATCAAAGCCTAGCACAACAAGTAGCCTCTCCATTATTGCTCCAAGCATCGCAAAGCCCGAACCCAATGAGTTTCTTAACTGCCGATGCGTTTAATACCACGGTCTTTAGGATTCTTGAAGCTATCCAGCGTATTGATATAAATGCAATTCCAGATAATTTACGGGTGCAAAATCAGCCCCTTGCTGCTATAAACCAGATTGCGAGTTACTTAGGAACAGCAGCCCCACAACCAGAAACTATTATAATCAGGGATGAGGTAGGTAGACTGAAAGATGCTTATGAAGGACTAGCTCGCATTTTGCAAGAGCCAAATAACGTTTCATTAGAGCAGGCTATAGAGGCTCTTAACGCATTTACGGCGATCATTGCAAGGTTGTCAAGTTTACACTTGATAGATTGGGATCCTGCAAATGACGTGCATATACCTGCATGTCTCCAAGTTAAAAAGAGTTCTTTTGATTTTACTCTTAAATCAAATGAGGAACAGCAACAAATTCGTGTTTCATTAGGTAAAATAGCTGGAATTGCTACTGCGGATCCTACAATTCTAATAGAAAGTCCATTTACTATTGCACCTCATGCCGTTGCTGGGGCTGAAATTTCGCCACGGCAAGCTTTTATCGATGAAGTCAAGGCACAAAGGCATCAGTATGATCTTTCAATTAATGACGAACCTAATGCCGTGAAATCACAAAAAAGAGAGTCACTCGATGCATTAAAAAGTCGTTTAGATAGTGGCTCATTATCTCGCCGCTTTTTACGTCAATTACCCTTTTTAAATCCACGAGTTAATGACGGTTGGGTAAAGCAAACATTTTTTAATATCAACAATTTCGGTAAAAGCCATACGCAAGTGGTATTAGAGGATAAGGCACCAGCCTTTGTAAACAAAACCCATTTGGCTGAAAGAGTAGCTAATTATTTGGATTATGCAGTTAATCAAGTAAAGACCTCACCTAAAAAAAGCGATCATCACTTGTTCCATGCGCGGTTTTGGTTGGTGCTATCAGATGCCATTGAGCGTAATAGTGGGATACTGACAACTGCTTTTGGTTATCTGGAGATGAATGGGCAAAAAGTATTACAAATTAAAGATATTGCGCAGTTAGCTGCAGCAGTAGAAAGAAGTGGGCTAATTCAAAGAGATCCGGTTTATAGACAACTTGGTATTGATAGTACTGGTGACTACGCACTTTTATTATCTCATGTAAATCAACAGTTGCGCCTGTATTCAAGTAAAGCCAATTCAGTGGCTTCCACTCGCTACATTCCACCAGAGCTAACAGTCATCGGGCAAGAGTTGTTAGTGCAAGTGGATGAGATAAGGCAGCCGCAAGCTGGGGTGGCGTTAGTTGGGGGGGCTGTAGGAAACTTTACGATTGATTTTACTGATGCTCGTTATACAGCGTATAAAAATGAATTGCATGCAAATTTCACTTCTGCACCAGCACGATATAAAGCTGAGGCAGTAAAATATGCGGCTTTAGTAGAAATAGAGGCTGCGCATACGGCGGGAAGTTTAAATCTAAGGGTGCTTGATGGTATAGAAGAAAAGTATAAAAAGCAGGGGTTGTATCAGTCTACATTCCCTAGCCGAATGAAAAAATGGCGCCATTCAATAGAACAGACATTGAAAAACAACAACCCAGTCTATGCCCATTTTTATATGGAATGGAAACAGCTGCAACAGCAAAGAAACAAAAGCATTTCCTTTGCGCCAGAGCATTTATTATGGCAACAATTTGTTTATGGTATGATTAATGGACTAGAACAAGGGTGGATTAAAAAAACAAACACCGGGTTGCTTTACCATGAATATGTGACCGCAGAGGCTATAGCTGGAGTGTCTGGGCCTAAACAACAGTTATACAAGGGGGAGCCAGTGCGGCAGCCCAATGATTATATATCTACTATTATCCCTCTGGTTAATGATACCTGTGTAAAACTAGCAGCGATTGGTAATAGATATAATCCTGCAGCTGTACCCTCCTTTTTAACAAGAGAAAGATGGGATGAGCTAAGAGACGCGATGCAAATCAGAGCACAAGTTTTGCAAATGGAGCACTAGAGGTGTTAGGATAAACAAATTGAAAAAGTTAATTAAATAGATTACCGAGGAGTTATATATGGCAGGTGAAATACTAGCGGGTCTTAAAGCAGCATCAAAAATACAAGGTCCTCTATTGCCTATATTTGGTTATGGTACTGATGCAGCAGTACCGGCCTTTCAAGTGTTAGTGCAAACAGCACACGACACGCCAAAATCTTGGTTTAAATTCACTTCTACGTATAAGAAAGAACAGGCGGCACTTGCTGCTTTGATAGAGTTAATTGCTCATATTAGAACCTTACATGATAGTGAAGTATTAACTCTGAAAGAAGTAGAGTTGCTTTATAATAGTTACTATGTGCGATTACAGGGTTTACCGAGTGGTATTAAAAAGCAATGGCATAATATTTTAGGGCAATTAACGGACTCCCTGCATAACCAATATCGAGCATTTTATAATGGTCCTCTTTTTACAAAACCAGAAAATGATCCAACAGATCCTCTTGGCGCAGTTGATTTAACACCAGCGCATTGGCAAGGCATTCCTCTTGCTACCCGTTTAGCCTTGGCAGATTCTTTGCGCGTAACCTATACCGCTTTACTTTCTACCTCTGCTAGACGTGAAAAGGAAATAAAAGGGCAAATAGATGCCAAACCAGGCTCGGACGAGACACAAAAGCGGCAGCTAAAAGTAGATTTTTATGCACAACTGCTTGAACTTAGCAAGAAAGGTATAGTAACTGTTAATAAATTTGCTAACGCAGTTGGAAACAAATTGTTTACCTCCAGTTGGCGAGGTTGGAAAATTTTTGGTGGTCATAAAGACACTGCGGCCAATATCAGTGCTCTAGCTATTCAGCACGTCGAGGGCAATCAATACCACTTTATGCGACAAGTACGCTTGGCTGATAATGATACCCCTATATTTAAATTATCCCCATCAACAGCAGTTGAATTATCTCAGCTGCATAAAAAAGCACGTGAAGGTAGTGAGACTCAACAGTTATTAGACGCTCTAATTCAAAGACAACAAGCCCCTCCAGCGCAGGTAAATCTTCGGTTTAAAAGTAGTGGTGATGATGGTGTTCTAGCATTAATAAGACGGCATCCGAATGCCTTTAACGATTCCGCAGTAAAGGAATTAGTCGAGCATATTTACAATGAAGTTCTAAATTGGGAAGATCGGGTTGAGGACAACAGGTTACGACAAGCAAGGGTAGCAACTCAAACTACTGCTCAGCCAGCCACTGGCGGTGCTCTGCCAGCTACTAGTCCTCATCTTTTAAATCGATTTAAGGTTAGTAGTCGTTTAGATGCTGCTCAGAGGACCTCTCTTCGAGAAGTTGCAAGCGCGATAGTAACGAGATTTGCCGATGACGTTACAGACTTTTTCCCTGCTGTTGAAACTAATGATTTTAAACTGCGACGCGCCGCTCAAGATGCAAAAAACCTAATTAACGAGATTTTATTATTTGGTGCTGACGACACTAACGCCGCTGCTAATCCTAATAATTCACAATTAACCTTAGCCAAGCTCGAGCAGTTAGTGCAAAAACACTTTTTCATTGTTGATTTACCTGTCGATCTACAAGACCAACTTAGGGGTGTAATTCAAACCATTCAGAGTGGCCTGAGAACACAGTGGGAAAATGGTGTTGATGGCATACCTGTGGCACAACTGTCTAATGCCAACATTGAGGGATTACCAGCAAGCCTTCGCCCCGCAGTAATGCAAGCAGCTAGGGTAAGCTCGTCTGCCGTAGCGGTTTTTGCAAGTGAAGAGGCTCGTTTGAGGGCTAAAACAAATCGTACCGTGAGAGAGGAGCAAAAATTAGCTGGTTATCAAGCTGTTGTTGATCATCGTGTTTATATGTCACCTCACATTCTTACCGAGATCACGAGGACTCGACCAAAAATTTATGATGGTTGGTTTTCCAAAAACACAAAGAAGAATTTTGCTGCCTTAAAGAGCATTGTTACTGATAAATGGCATAACTTTGCTTCATCTGTTCGTTTAGATGCTGATCCGAAGGAATTTCAATTAAATTTACCTGCTGCTGCCGAATTATTGCGGTTGCATAATAAATACAAAACCAAATTAGCAGGAATGAATGACGCTGATCCTGCCAGAGACATTGTCCTTCAAAAACTGAATATGGTAAAAATTCTTTGTCAGCTACAGTCGGGTACAATTCCAGCAGATTTTACAGTTCCATCAGGTTTGGAGGGTGCAGCAGAGCTATTTGATAAGGGATTTACTACAGACAGCATTATTCAATTAGAGCGCGCATATCCTTTGGCTTATAAATCGTCCCGGGGCACTTCAGCGCTACTTACTTTTATAAGCAGAGGACTAAAACCTGCATTAATGCGATGGGAAGAAAATCAACTTCGGTTCGGGTATAAATCATCAGTTCCAGTCTCTGATACTGCTCACCCTCAAACATTTACTGCAGTGCGTACATCACCGCCTTCACCAGTGCTACGACCAGTAGTCAATACAGATGCTCAATCCATTCTAGAGTTGCCTCCACAGGTCGAAGATTTTCTTTTACGTTTGGCTTCAGAAGCCGCGATACGTTCAGGTGGTGCAGCTCCAACTCGTGATGTTAGTCATTTGCCGATCAATGGACGCAATATAATTTTAAGGGATAATATTAATTGGGCCACTCTCCCATCAGGTCACATAATGTACCCTGTCCGAATACCAGAAAAAGGTTGGGCAATTGCAGTAATTATACGTGGTCATGCAACAATAACCGCTGGTTACTATGCTTTTTCTTCATCGATTACTAGAGACGAGGTTGAGGCAGTTGTACGATCAGCGGGAGTAATCGAAGGTTTAGGACGACTCACAAACACTCCTCCAATTAGATATTTAACTTTAGCTAATGAACAGTCAGGGGTTGATAACACCAATTTTGGACTTTGTGCCGCCTTAATAAGGGGTATACCGCAGGGGGCCAAACCGAGTATCGATGTTGCTCAAATTATTCAACATATGACTCCAGGCACCGTGCTTGCCAGCAGTGATGCTGGTAGTAGCTCCACTACAACTCCGGTTGCTGCTAATACTTCTGGCACCGCCTCTCAATTACCACCACCGCCGCAATCTCAGTTCGCTGGTGATAGTGCTGATGCCGCGAGATTGAAACCTCTTCCTGAAGCTCCGCCAGCCAGTTTATTGGCTACAATAGCAAGTGGCGTTCCAGTATCTGTTTCAACAACAAGCATTGCTGGTGATGATAGTGCTCCGCCACCACCACTACCGAAGAATGATGTTGGAGCTACTAATGGTGCTGGGGCTCCGCCACCACCACCACCACCGAAGAATAATGCCGAAGCTACTAAAGGTGCTGGGGCTCCGCCGCCACCACCGCCGCCACCACCGTTTGTAGCAGCCCCTGACGCTAAAGCACAATTGGCCGCTGCTATAGCAGCTTCAAAGAGTGGAGTAGATGGTGCTTCGCCTGCCTCTAAATCTACTAGTCCTAGCCGCCCTACGGTTAAGGTTACACCTTATCTGCAACTGGAGAATAGTGTATTAGGTGGGGTAAAAAGTCTCAAAATCAAGGATGCTAAACAAGCGGTTGCTAGCGTAGCTCAACGCACTGATGAGCAATTGCGTTTAAAGAGAGAGCAACTAGCTCAGGATTACGAAGCTACTACCTCTACCATAGAAGGTATTACTACTACATCAAGTAATGTCAGTAATATAATGGGCAAATTAGATCAGTTAGAAAGAGAAGTAACGCAATTGGCTCAAACTGTAGCTGGTCTTGAAGAGAAGCTAAATATTGATTTGCTCCTCATTCTAACGAATACTGAAAAACGTTCGAAAGTTGCTAAAGAAAAATTAGTAGGGGTAGATAAAGAGCTTAAGGAAGTTCCTCCGGATTTAATTGCATCGTTAACTGAGGCAGTAGCGCAGGCAGACTTAACGAAAATAGTCCTTAAAGACTTTAAACCTCAAGCATCAGATGTAGATGAATTAAAAAGAGATGCCAACTTCGCTAAGGTTAAACAGGATCTTGAAGCTGCAACAGTTAAGCTTAGCAAGGATATCGAAAGTAAAAAGAATGCTGCTCGTGCTCAGTTAAGGACAAAATTAAAAGCTTTGACCGTTACAGAAATGCAAGTAACGAGAGATGATGTTTTGGGTATATTAACTGCAGCGTTTGGAACAATATCGCAAGGGATAGAAAAGTTAGCGGAGTTTGCTGCTGTTGACAGCATTCGCCAACAAGCTGAGCGCGCAATAGTAAGCGCTCGCCAAATTGGAGAGAAGCTATCAGTTATTGAGCAGCGGGTTCACTCTGTTCTTGCAGATTCAGAGCAAATGCTACCAGTAACCAAAGAAATAGCTAGTATCACTGCAAAAACTGAAGATCAAATTAAAAAAGCCTCAACCACCATGGATACAGCCATTGATACTGCTATAGCAACGTTGGCAGCAAGTAAAATAGCGGATGCGGTACAAACAGCTGCTCAAGAGAAACAAGTTCAGGTTGAGCTAAGTGCTGCTAATATAGGGAAAATTGCATTCAATACATTGGATGCACCTAAGAAAGAAAGGGTAGCTTTTGCTAAGGCAAAAGCTGAATCTCTTGAGCGATTCAGAAAGCAATTAGCGACAATAAAAGCAGGAGCAACTCCTTATTTTTCCCCTGGAAAAGAGGGAGAGGAAAATAAAAAGATTGTTAACCTTGATAAATCTATTGCCGAAGAAACGAGAAAGTTTGAAGAGGCGTGGAGGAAAAGTGAGGAAGAGTTTGAAAAAGCATTAGTAAAGAAAATAGTAGCTATGGTAATAGAAGTAATAACTACTATTGAAGGGCAGTTATTAGAAGGTTTAGCCCAGAAATTAAACGATGCTATTCAAACTAAACTTGAGGGACTTACTAGTAAAAATAATCAACAAAGTATCACAGAAGTTAGACAAGACTTTGTTTCTGCTACGACTGAGATTAAACGTAAGTTAACCTTAGCACTGGAAAGAGTTACACAAGCGCTTAGTGGAGCAGAGTGTGCTGCTATAAATGACAATGAGCAAATCATTGCTCAAAGAACTAAAACCAGTAGCAAGATTGAAGCCGAATGTGCTAAAGCTTTAGAAACTTTTGAGCAGAAATTTGATAAAAAAATTACTACGCTAATTTCTGAGGTGATTACAGCGGCACAACAACAGGTAACAGCTGCCATAGGCGCAGTATCTAGTTCTTTGAAATCAATTAAGAAAACAATTGGTGAGGAAGATATTGGATTTTTGCAAGGACATCTTTCTGAGGTTGCTTCTCAAATCAAAACAGGTATAGCTTCATTAAAAGCTTCAGTTCCTCAGTTTTCCAATAGTAGAAAAGAAGGGGGTGGAGAAAAGCTTAATGGAGCGCTTGCTGGTTTAGATACACTTCAGCAAACGGTTGATGAAGCTATAGCTCGAGCACAAATTGCTGTTCAAGCGGTTAATCCATCCTCTAGTGACAAAGATATTGATGTTATGAAGCAAGCTGTGCAAGCAGAATTGAGCAAGACCGGAAAAGCTATCGAAGAAGCAATTACAACACATCTAAAAGATGCGGTAATTCCTAGGCCTACCATCGTTACTCGCTCTCCCTCTTCGGCTAGCAGCTTAAGAGCAGGAATATCATCACCTGCAGCCTCACCTGCAAAAGGAGATGAAGGAGCATCAGCGGCGGCATCACCATCGCGTACCCCTAATGGCAAGGTCCCTGCACTTGCGCCAAAACCTTCACCTTCTGGTGACCAGCAAAGAAGACCAAGTACCACTGCATTGCTTGATGCTAGAAGAGGTTCGTTACCACCATCTGGAAAAGGTGCAGCTGCTGCTACAACCACTTCGGTACAACAAGCACCGGAAGACGATGCATATGATCCTAAGAGTGTATGCAGGATGCAGTAGGGTGACTCATCGTAGCCTTGATGGAGCCATAGCGACATCGAAGCTACGATCTTTATTTCTAGATCCAATCCTTGATGTCACTTTGTTTCATCAAGGCTACGGTTGTATTAATTATCCTGCACCATTGGCAACCACAATTGATGTTCTTTGGCGCATTGTTTTGCCGATTCATACCCGGCATCAGCATGACGCATAACACCAGTTGCTGGATCATTCCATAATACACGTGACAAACGTTGTGCTGCTTGCGGTGTACCATCAGCAACAATAACCAAACCAGCATGTTGGGAATAACCCATACCCACACCACCGCCATGATGAATACTGACCCAAGTAGCTCCACTGGCGCAATTTAATAACGCATTTAATAAGGGCCAATCAGAAACCGCATCAGAACCATCTTGCATTTTTTCTGTTTCACGATTGGGACTTGCTACCGAGCCAGTATCTAAATGATCACGACCGATAACAATAGGTGCCTTTAATTCGCCTTTTGCTACCATTTCATTAAATGCTAATCCTAAACGATGCCTATCACCTAAACCTACCCAACAAATTCTGGCTGGTAATCCTTGAAATGGAATGCGTTGTTGCGCCATATCTAACCAATGGTGTAATGATTTATTATCAGGTAATAATTCTTTAACTTTAGCATCGGTTTTAAAAATATCTTCAGGATCACCTGATAATGCAACCCAGCGAAAAGGCCCCATGCCACGGCAAAATAAAGGCCGAATGTAAGCGGGTACAAATCCAGGGAAATCAAACGCATGATTCTCCCCTGCTTCTAAAGCCATTTGTCGAATATTATTGCCATAATCAACCACGGGAATTTTTTGAGCTGCAAATTGCAACATCGCGTGTACTTCAATTGCGATAGATTCTTTAGCAGCTTTTATAACAGCAGCCGGATCACTTAAGCGCATTTTTTCTGCTTGTTCTAATGTCCAACCTTTTGGTAAATAACCATGCAACGGATCATGCGCGCTGGTTTGATCGGTAACCAAATGGGGGTGAATATTGCGACGAATTAATTCAGGATAAATATCGGCGGCATTACCTAATAATCCCACAGAATGTGGCGTGTTTTTTTCGCAAGCTATTTTAATACGCTCTAATGCCTCATCTAATTTATCAGTAGCACTATCAAGATAACCAATTTCTAAGCGACGTTTTATGCGAGCGGGATCACATTCTACAACTAAAATACTTGCCCCAGCCATTGTTGCTGCGAGTGGCTGTGCTCCGCCCATTCCGCCTAAACCGGAGGTTAAGATCCATTTATGTTGCCAAGTCCCTTGATAATGCTGCCGAGCTGCCTCTTGAAATGTTTCATAGGTACCTTGAATAATGCCTTGCGATCCAATATAAATCCATGAGCCTGCTGTCATTTGACCAAACATCATTAAGCCTTGTTGATCTAATTGATTAAAATGCTCCCAGGTTGCCCAGTGAGGCACTAAATTACTATTAGCAATTAACACGCGTGGTGCATCAGGATGTGTTTGAAAAACACCAACGGGTTTACCGGATTGAATTAATAAAGTTTGATCAGCATTTAATTCTTTTAATGTAGCAACAATAGCATCAAAACAAGGCCAGTTACGTGCTGCGCGTCCTTGCCCACCATATACAATTAATTCAGCTGGATTTTCTGCGACATTGGGATCGAGATTATTCATTAATAATCGCAATGGTGCTTCGGTTAACCAGCTTTTGGCTTGTAGTGTCGTGCCGTGAGGGGCTTTTATATGACGAGAGGGATCGTTACGTGAGTTCATAAAAATATCCTTTGTTTTTCGTGGGGTTACTGGATCCCGGATATTAAGTGTATCTAAGTTCGCTATGCTCACTAAGATACACTACAATTCCGGGAACCGTGCTTCCTTCGGTTCCCGGAAATTACAGCCACTTAATGAGTGCATAGCACGAATTTAGTGGCTGTTATTATCCGGGATCTAGGAGTTTTTAATTGCGAGTAAAAACCTTAAACACACCAAGGAACCAAAACCACCACCACACCAATAAACAATACCGTCATTAAAGCCCCAATCCGTAAGAAATCTTTTACCTCATAATTACCAGGCCCGCTAATTAAAAGGTTAACCTGATGTGTCGGTAAAATAAAAGCATTACTTGCGCATAAGGCAACAGTTAATGCTAATACACGAGGGTCGGTTCCCATTACAATGGCAACGTTAATGGCAATAGGTACTAAAATAACGGTAGCCCCAATATTAGAAATTACTAAACATAATAATGTCGCTAATATCGCAAAAATTAACCGCAAACTGAAATCAGGCCATGTACCTGTCAATTCACTAATATGTCCTGCAACCCATGCTGCTGCGCCAGTAGTATGTGCTGCGATACCCAGCGGAATTAAACCTGCGATAACACAAATGGTGCGCCAACTAATGGCTTTATAGGCTTCATCAATGGTCAATACACCGGTTGCAATCATACCAATTGCACCAATTAATAAAGCAAGCGCAATATGCATGTGGCCAAAAAACATCAGTAACAAAGAAATACCTAAAAAGCCAAGTGCGTAAGGCAATTTATTAGGTCGCAACGAGTCATGCGGGAAATCAGAGGTAATCAGCACAAAATCAGGTTCACTGGAAAGTGAATCTAAAGCAGTCCAACGACAATAGGCGCATAAGGTATCGCCTGGTTTTAAAGTTACTTTGCGTAATTCTTTACGATGTCGCACCTTCTTACCACGATGAACAGCCAGCATTTGAATACCTTGATTGCGTCGTAAATGTAATGCACGCAGAGGTTTTCCTACTAACGAGGAGCTTGGTGGAATAACAATTTCACAAATACCCGTTTGGGTCGCATGCAATGAGTCAGCAAAAATATGTAACTGTTGACGTAAAGTAAATTGCTGTTCGTGGCAAAATTGTGTCACCTCTTCTTTTGGGCCCAATATCGCAATGGCAGTATTTTCATTTAAAATGGAGGTGCGCAAAGGGGGAATAGTTAATCGTTGTGCTGTTTTTATCGCTACAATATGTAAACTCTCAGGTAACATTTTTTCTAGTGCTTTTAGCGAGGTATTTATCCATGGATTATCTTCAGGGATAATGACTTCATGGAGACTATTTTGTACACCATACGTATGTGCGAAATACGCAACATCATCTCGCCCCACTTGACGTTGGTTGGAAGGTAATAACCGCCTGCCAGGACCCAGAAAATATAAAATACCGAGCCCCAGCAGAGTAATACCAATTGGTAATGGCGTAAATAAGCTAAATCGTTCCATTGGCAATGAATTGTAATGATTATCACGACCAAACAGTAAATCATTGACCATTAATAATGGGCTAGAACCCATCATGGTAATTGCGCTACCCAGTAAGGCACAAAACGCCATGGGAATAAGTAATCGTGAAGCAGAAATCCCAGTGCGCCAAGATACGCGCATCACTAAAGGTAATAACAAAGCCACCGCACCTAAATTTTGTAATGCCCCAGCGGTAATACCTGCGATAAGGCCAATTAAGCAGATTAAGTGCGGTTCTGAAGGGCCTGCTAGACGATTAATGCGATTGGCAAGCGTGCGCATTAATCCGGTTTTATCAATGGCCGAGCTGATAATCATAATACAAGCAATAGCGATGACCGCATTACTGGAAAAGCCACTGAACATTTGAGTTTCAGTAATTAAATGGGTTATACCCAATAAGGCCATAACCAAAATAGCGACGACATCAACGCGAATTTTGGCTGTTACAAAAAGACCAATGGTTAAAAGCACAATACCAAAAAAAAGCAGAATGGGAGTGGTGAGCGTCATGACGTTACCTATGGATTTTAAGATCAATTGACCGTCATTGTGAGGAGCACCTTACTTCGCAATGACGTCAACATATATATTATTTACCATCCAACGCGTTTAAAGCGCCTTCCTATTAGATGGCAAAGGCCTACTATGAGTGTAGTCAAGATAACATACAATAAACCAGCAGTGAGCAGGCCCGTCAAGGTATCATACGTTTTGGCGATGAGCTGGCGGGTTACGCCCATAATATCGAGCAGGGTAATGGTGCTGGCTAAGGCGGTTGCTTTGAGGATCAATACCATTTCGTTAGTGTAACTTGGCCAGATAATAACCACAGTACGCGGCAAAATGATATGTTTGAGAATATCAAAAGATGAGAGCCCTAAAGCTTTGGCTGCCTCGATTTCTCCTTTTGGAACCGCGCGCATAGCACCTTTTAATACGACAGTCGTATAAGCTGCACTATTAACACCAAGGGCAAGTAACGCGCACACAAAAGGTTCTTTTAAAAATGCCCATAAAAAGCTATCACGAATAAAAGAAAACTGTGCTGCGCCATAATAAATAAGAAATAATTGTACTAATAATGGTGTACTACGAATAAAAAAGATAAAAACATTAATAGGATAAGTAAAATATTTTCTACCCGTGTGATGGAGGATGGCCAAGAATAATGCCACCACAAAACCAACCAATAAACTCCCCAATAATAATTCCAGGGTGGTTACTATGCCTTCTATTAATTGGGGATAATAAGTAATAATCCAATCTATCATTGTGCTTTCCTCAAATGTCGGTTAGCACGTCGTTCAGCTTGATGTAACATAATTTCTACGACAGATGTTAACACCAAGTAAATGATGGCGACTGCAAAGTAAAAAGTAAATGGTTTTTGCGTTTGACTGGCAGCTGCTTGAGCGCGACTCATTAAATCGGTTAAACCAATTAAGGAAACAAGTGCGGTATCCTTAATTAAAATCAATGTTAAATTACCTAAGCTCGGTAGTGCTTGTCGCCAAGCCTGGGGTAAAATAATGATGCGATAACACTGCCAAGTACTTAAGCCAAGCGCATGCGCTGCTTCCGTTTGACCGTAAGGAATAGAATGTAAAGCTTGTTGAAATACTTGTGCGCCATAAGCGCCAAAAATAATGGCAAGTGCCAGTACACCAGCCCAATAGTTACTGACTTCTATGGGTTGTTGAAAAATTTTATAAAGAACGATTTCGCCACCAAAATAAACGGTGAATAAGACTAACAATTCAGGTAGTCCGCGAATTAACGTCGTAAAACCAAAGGTGACATAGCGGATAGGACTATAACGGGAGTCTAAAAGAAAAGCACCAATAATAGTGAAAAGCAAACCAGCAATAAGAGCGCTGACAGCAAGCTGTAGCGTGAGAAGAGCACCTTCTAATAATTGTGGTAAGTAACCTTGAAGCATTGTTGGTACCTTATTTTTAAAAAAACACTCGCCTCGCTAAATGCCTAACTCCCCCCGCCCCTTGTGGGAGAGGGAAATGCAAGCGTAGCTTGCGAGGGTGAGGGGAAAGCGACGAAGAAAGAAATTATATTTTACTTGCGTTCATTTCTACGTAGAAAGATCTCCCCCCTCACCCGCCCGCGCAAAGCGCAGTCGACCTCTCCCACAAGGGGAGAGGTGTAGGCTTACTCCAGTCTGTTTCAAGAAGGAGTTAGCCTCTTATTTCGTATTCTCCGCCTTCGGTAAATACTTCGCCGAAATCTCTGCTAATTTGCCATTTTTAGTAATCGTATCGATCGCGGTATTTAATTCATTTAATAATGCAGTATTCTTTTGATTAACAGCAATCGCATTACCAGGACCAAAATAATCAATTTGATCTTTTGGAATTTCGACAATACGGTATTTATCAGCTGGTTTTCCCTTCATCCAAGCTAACAACACCGGTGCATCACCAAGGACCGTATCAATGCGGCCGGTTTGGATATCTAATAAGGCATCTTGTAAGCTAGCATACGCTTTCATTTCCACATTGGGATACTGCTCATGAAAATAATGTTCCATAGTGGTTCCTAATTGAACACCTACTACTTTATCCATTAAGCCTTCATCATCAAACGTTATTGGTTTGTCGCTTGGTATAATATAACCAACACTACTAGCATAAAGTGGTTTGGTAAAAGCAACTTGATTTTTACGTTCTTCAGTTATTGCTAGTCCACCAAAAATGGCGTCAATTTTGCCAAGTTTTAGGCTAGGAATTAAGCTATCCCATCCTTGATGTTTTAATTCACAGGTAGTGTCTTTTAAGGTCGCACATAAAGCGCGGACGATTTCTGCTTCAAAACCACTGATGCTGCCGTTTTTATCGAGGTAAACAAGAGGAGCGTAAGTTGCTTCGGTTGCAAAATGAATAGTGTTTGCTGCATTAGCATTTAGGCTCAATACAATAAGGCAGAGACTTAAAGCAAATTTACTAAAATATTTCATAATGGAACTCCTGAGTCTAGCTGTAAAAATTGTCGAAAACGCTCTGTTGCTGGTTTGTTAAACAGCTCCTTACTCAAACCATATTCCAAAATATGTCCTTTTTCTAAAAACATGACATGTGAAGAGACATCACGCGCAAAGCCAATTTCATGAGTGGCAATTAATAACGTCATCCCGTCTTGAGCAAGATTAGAGATGATGCTAAGCACCTCACGTGACATTTCAGGATCAAGTGATGAAGTAGGCTCATCAAAAAGCATCACTTTTGGGCTCATCATCAGCGCGCGTGCAATTGCAACACGTTGTTGTTGGCCACCAGACAGTTGTGCGGGGTAACTATCCGCTTTGTTCGACAATCCTACTTTAGCCAGTAATTTTGTAGCCGTTGCAGTGGCTTGTTCGCGAGATTGTTTGAGCACCGAAATGGGTGCTTGAATAAGATTTTGTAACACGGTCATATGCAACCACAAATTGAACTGTTGAAATACCATGCCTGTTTTTTGACGTAACTTTTTAATTGATTCGCTAGGGTGATGCGCGTTGGATCCAAAGGTTAAGGTAATATCATCTACAGTAACCGATCCTTCATCTGGTGTTTCCAGTTGGTTAATACAGCGCAATAAAGTACTTTTGCCAGAGCCACTACTACCCAGCAAAGCGATAATATTCCCTTTAGCGACATTAAAAGAGATATTTTCAAGCACACAATGCTGCTTAAAGCTTTTTTTAAGATCATGTACAGCAATCATCGTCATGTGGTTATATGCTCTAGTCTACATAATTTTTAATCAAGGGGGAGATAGTACCTCCAACTTGCATTATATGTCAATTATTTGCATAATATTCATCCTATAGGGTTTTATTGCATAATTATGCTGTTTTGGAGGTTAAGATGGACCACAATGAAACATATCATATTGAGCAAATTTTACGAGAAATATTGCAAGAAGAGCCGGTTAGTACGCAAGAGCAGCTAAAATATTTATTGGCTGAGCGAGGTTTTGAGGTGAACCAATCAACGGTATCGCGCTTATTACGCAAGATATCAGCGGTTAAATCGGTCGATGTGCATGGCCAAAATATCTATCGTTTAGGTGGCGAATCACAACCGTTATCACCAGAAGTTTCATTGGGTGAGTTGGTAATGACCATTGCCCATAATGAAAATATGATTATTATTCGAACCGGTCCTGGCGCTGCACCTTTAATTGGTCGCTTTTTAGATCACCATCGTGATGATTTAAATTTGTTGGGTACTATTGCAGGTGATGATACGGTATTTGTTATGCCAGAGCGGATTAAAGCATTACAAAAAACGGTTAATGGTATTGGGCGTGCTTTAGCAAAAATTAAATTTAAATAGTGATCCTTTCCCCTTGTGGGAGAGGTCGACCGCGCTTTAGCGCGGGCAGGTGAGGGGGGCGATCTTCCTACGTAGATATGATCGTAAGTAAATTATTATCTCTTTCTTCATAGCTTTCCCCCCACCCTCGCAAGCTGCGCTTGCATTTCCCTCTCCCACAAGGGGCGAGGGGTTTACAAAAATGCAGTGTTGCTAAGCTGCTACCCACACGGCATAATGTCAATTAAATTAAGATCATAGGAGAAGAATGTTATGTTTAAACGGCTTTGCCAGATTCTTGTAAGTGCAACCTGTCTTACGACATTCGCATTAACAGCTTATGCAGCACCAGCAGCGCAAGATAAAGTCGTGCGTATTTACAACTGGTCAGATTATATGCCACCAGCACTCATTGCTGATTTCGGAAAAGAAACTGGTATTAAGGTGGTCTATGATGTGTTTGATTCCAATGAGGTGCTAGAAGCAAAATTATTTGCTGGTAATACAGGATTTGATATTGTTGTTCCCTCCGCCTCGCCTTTTTTTGCGCGACAAATTAAAGCGAATATTTATCAACCACTTGATAAAAGTAAATTATCAAATTATAAGAATTTAGATAAATCTTTATTAGAAAAATTACAAGATGCTGATCCGGGTAATCAATACGGTATTCCTTATATGTGGGGAACAACAGGTATTGGTATTAATATCGATAAAGTGAAAGCTGTTCTGGGTAAAGACGTGCCTCTTGATAGTTGGGATTTAATTTTTAAACCAGAAAATATTTCGAAATTAAAACAATGTGGTGTGGCGATGTTAGATGCACCATCAGAAATACTATCCATTGCATTAAATTATTTGGGCAAAGATCCTAACAGTACTAATCCCGATGATTATCAAACTACCGCTAAAGATTTATTAATGAAGATACGCCCTTATGTTACCTATTTTCACTCTTCTCAATATATTAATGACTTAGCCAATGGTGATGTGTGTGTTGCTGTGGGTTGGTCAGGTGATGTATTACAAGCAGCAAAAAGAGCAAAGGAAAGTGGTAAGGGTGTAAAAGTGGATTATCTTATTCCTAAAGAAGGTACAGTATTATTTGTGGACATGATGGCAATTCCTAAAGATGCTGAACATGTTGAGGATGCTTATGCTTTCTTAAATTATATTATGGTTCCGGAAGTGATTGCCAAGGCAACGAACTATCTTTCTTATGCTAATGGCAATGAAGCATCCATGCCTTTCATTTCCCCTGCGATTGCAAAAAATCCCAATATTTATCCACCTGAAGATGTTAAGAAAAAGCTTTATACCTTGAAAATAATGCCATCTAAAATTGAGCGTGTTATGACAAGGACTTGGATTTCTATTAGGACGGGGCATTAAAACCTAAGTTGAAGATCGCGCCCCTCACTTTCGCAAGCTGCGCTTGCATTTCCCTCTCCCACAAGGGGGGAGGGGTTGATGGAAAGAAATGCATATGGGCTTAGTGTGATTAGGTTTTGGGCGCGTACTACAACTGGGCATTAGCAGCTATTAATGCTTGTTCCATTTCTTTTTTACGTTGTTTTTCCATGCGTAACATTAACCAGGTGGCAAAAATGGCGACGAAAGTAATAATGCCGATAATGATCGTAGCCAGCGCATTAATTTTCGGGCTTACGCCTAAACGTACGCTAGAATAAATCACCATAGGTAATGTGGTAGAACCTGGGCCAGCCACAAAGCTTGCGATAACTAAATCATCAATTGATAAGGTAAACGCTAATAACCAACCTGAAATTAAAGCTGGTGCAATAATAGGCAGTGTAATCACAAAAAATACTTTAGCCGGTGTTGCACCAAGATCTAACGCTGCATCTTCAATGGTGTTATCAAGTTCACGTAACCGAGAGGTAATAATAACTGTAACATAAGCGGTAGTGAAGGTGACATGAGCGACCCAAATTGTGAACATGCCGCGACCATGTGGGAAGCCTAATAGATCTTGCATCGCTACAAATAATAATAATAAAGATAATCCGGTAATAACTTCTGGCATCACTAAAGGTGCTGTCATCAAGGCGGAAAAGAAGGTTTTACCACGAAACTGTCCAAAGCGAGCCAATATTAAACCAGCAATTGTTCCTAAACCCACAGCTGCAGTGGCGGTAAAAAAGGCAATCCGAAGGCTGACCCACGCAGCAGTTAATAATTGTTCATCTTTGAATAATTCTTGATACCAAATGGTAGAAAATTGTGACCAAACAGTAACTAACTTGGACTCATTAAAAGAGTAAATAACTAAAATCACAATAGGAATGTATAAAAAAGCGTAACCAAGTGCTAATACGGTAAATAGTGAACGTGATGGTGCTTTCATATTAACTCTGCATTTGTTTATTTTGATGACGGTTAAAAATTAAGATAGGCCACATCAGCACCAAAAGCATAACCACGGCAACAGCTGATGCAACAGGCCAATCGCGATTATTAAAGAATTCTTGCCATAATACTTTACCTATCATAAGCGTATCAGGTCCGCCTAAAAGATCAGGAATAACAAATTCACCGACAACAGGGATAAATACCAACATCGAACCAGAAATGATACCAGCAGCGGAGAGTGGCAGGGTTATTGTTAAAAATGATTTCCAGGGTCTTGCACCTAAATCAGAAGCTGCGTCCAATAATCCCCAATCCATTTTTACCAAATTGGCATATAAGGGTAATATCATAAAAGGTAAATAGGCATAAACAATACCTAAATAAACAGCAAAATTAGTATGTAACATCGGTAAAGGTGAGTCGATAATACCAAGGGAAATTAATAAATTATTCAATAAGCCATTGTTTTTCAAAATACCTATCCAGGCATACACACGGATAAGAAAAGAGGTCCAAGAAGGTAATACTATCAACATTAATAATAAATTACGGATAGGTGGCTCGGTACGTGAAATGGTATAAGCCATAGGATAGCCGATTAATAAACACAATAATGTTGAAAAAAAGGCAATTTTAATAGAGTTTAAATAGGCAGCAGCATACAGCGAATCCGTCAGTAAATATAAATAATTCCCTAAATTTAACGTAAGCTGAATCGTGTCGTTAATGGTGCTTACTAAATTGCTATAAGGTGGAACCGCGGTTGCAATCTCACTAAAGCTAATTTTAAAAACGATGGCAAAGGGAATAAATAGAAAAAGGATAAACCACAAAAAAGGTACTGAAATAATAAGGATTCGCCCTGAAGGCAATGAGAGTCGTAAGTGATGTCTCATACAATCAGTACCACCGCGCTATGCGGTTCCCAGCTGACATATACTTCATCATTCCAAGTAATTTCCAGCTTATTAACTCTATCGATATTATAGACGTTAGCGATCACTAATTTGCCACTGCTTAATGCTACGTGGTAGATCGAATGGCTGCCAAGATAAGCGATATCTTTTACAATACCTTTGGCGCTGTTTGTTTTGACTTCGGGTGGCTCTTTGGTTAGGAAGACTTTTTCTGGTCTAATACCAACCCAAACTTGCATGCCAAGCTCACTGGTCACACCATGATCGACGTAAATAGGATTTTCTAGTGATTTACAGTTAATCATGACGTACTCAGGTTCATCTTCAACAATGACGCCTTCAAACATATTGACTGAGCCAATAAATTCAGCGGTAAAACGGGAATTAGGTGTTTCATAGACTTCTTTTGGTTCACCAATTTGTAGGATTCGACCTTTATGCATAATGGCAATACGATTGGTCATGGTCATCGCTTCTTCTTGGTCGTGAGTAACCATTAAACACGTTACGCCTACGCTTTCAAGAATGCTTACCACTTCCAATTGCATCTGCTCACGCAATTTTTTATCTAAAGCACCCATAGGTTCATCGAGTAATAATAATTTGGGCTGTTTGGCAAGACTACGTGCTAACGCTACTCGTTGACGTTGTCCACCAGAGAGTTGATTAGGTTTACGTTTAGCATAGGGTTCCATATGAACCATATTCAACATTTTTTCTACGCGCTGATTAATTTCTGCTTTTGGCATTTTGTCTTGTTTTAAGCCAAATGCAATATTTTGTTCAACCGTCATATGAGGAAATAAAGCATAAGACTGGAACATGGTATTAACGGGTCGAAGATAAGGAGGAATATGCGCCATATCGACGCCATCAATAAAAATTTTTCCTTCAGTGGGATTTTCAAATCCAGCTAAGAGATGTAATAAGGTGGTTTTGCCGCACCCTGAACTACCTAATAAGCCAAATATTTCACCTTTTTTTATTTTTAAATCAACACTATCAACGGCAACGAATTTATCAAATGTTTTTGTAACCTGTTCGATGCGAACGTAGGCGTCTTTATTGGGAACTTTGGTACCATTTGCTGGTGGTGGTTGTTCAGCGCGTTCGTCTGCCATCGATTTTCCTGTGATAATAGCTTAAAGAAAACAACAAATTCATAACTCTACTATAGTAGAACGTAAATCCTATCATGGCTATTTGTGAAATCAAGCTTTTTGTTACAAGAGTTTTTCGATTTGAGATTTGCTTTGGTGCCCAATCCCCTCTCCCCTTGTGGGAGAGGGAAATGCAAGCGTAGCTTGCGAGGGTGAGGGAAAGCTACGAAGAAAGAGTTTATTCGACAGCAGGTTGTTGATGCCCATCTTTACGCGCATCAAGCTCAAGGGCCCTATTATTTTCACGTAAAGCATTATCAAATCGTGCCTCAGCAGCTGGTGTAAGATCAGCCTTACTATCTGCAGTTGCCGCCACATCCCTATTCAATTTTGCTCCAAGTTCGCGATCTCTTTTTATTAATTGATTAGCCTGCTCTTGATTAATCTCGCCAGCTTGTAGTTTTTGGTTAATTATCTGTTCTTGCGCTTCAATATGAGATTGAACTTTGCCTGCCTCAAGGGGCTCTTGATTAGCATCTGCCCAAGAAGCGATTGATATAGCACATAAACTGGTAGCCAATAAATAACCAACGGTAACTTTACGCATTTTGTGAACCTCGTATTAAAAATGTATAGACGAGTAAAAAGTATTGTTGGGTAAAAGGTAATCGTCAAATAGCTAAGTGATTCTATTTTGAATAGAATTAGTGTAAACTGACGGCTATGAATACACCTGATGAACAACTCCCTTACTGGTTACTTCTGCTCCACATTCGAGGGCTGGGAAACGCGCGTCTGAAAATATTGGTGGATGTTTTAGGCTCTCCAAGCGCTATTTTTAATGAGCCGGTGGATACGCTGCAACAGTGCGGCTTATCAGCAGAGGTTATTGAGCAAATAAAAAATCCTCGTTGGTCGATAATAGCAGCTGATTTAAAATGGCTTGCCGCAAGTCCCCAGCATTATATTATCCCTTATACCAGCGAGGATTACCCTCCGCTATTATTGCAAACAACCTCTTTTCCTCCTTTATTATTTGTACAAGGACAATGTGCTGTCTTAAAAGAACCACAGCTCGCTATAGTTGGTAGTCGCAACCCCACCCCAGTTGGGTTAAAAAATGCGCATCAATTTGCCTTTGAACTCGCAACAAACCATTGGGTAATTACTAGCGGCTTAGCAATAGGTATCGATGGCGCTGCTCATCAGGGCGCTTTAGAGGGAAATGGGAAAACTATTGCAGTGGCTGCTACAGGCCTTGATAAAATTTATCCTGCGCGTCATCAACGGTTAGCGCAGCATATTATGGAACAAGGTGCAATCGTGTCGGAATTTCCTATAGGTACACAACCCAAAGCGACTTATTTTCCTAGGCGCAACCGGATTATCAGTGGCTTAGCAAAAGCCGTTATTGTCATTGAGGCTGCTTTAAAAAGCGGTTCACTCATTACAGCCAGATATGCCATAGAGCAATCTCGTGATGTTTTCGCTGTTCCCGGATCTATTCATAACCCCTTAGCTAAAGGTTGTCATGAGTTGATTCGTCAAGGGGCGATCTTAACGCAAACTGTTGATGATATTTTGCAGGAAATGGCCTCTTTTCCCCCATTACTCAATAAAAATCAAAAAGTTTGCCATCAAACTGTGGAAAATGATCATCAAAAAGTGGTATATTACTTGGGTTATGATGTCACAACGTTGAATGAAATAGTTTCACGCACAGGTTTGCCCGTTGAGAGAGTTTCATCCATTTTGCTTAGCTTAGAGCTAGATGGTCTTGTATTCTCTGTTCCCGGCGGTTATCTACGTGCTGCACCTTAGGAGCCATTATGAAAGAAAGCCTTTTGGATGTTTTCATGTATCTGTTTGATAATTGGCTAGTGCCTGGTGGTAAAGCCACGGGTTCTAAACGTCATCTTAAACGTGAGCTTGAAGATGTAGGCTTTGAAGAGGAAGAAATTGAGCAGGCGCTTAATTGGCTTTCAGCAATTGAGGTACAACAACAAGCTGGTAATGAACAAGCTTTACAAAAGAGTAAGGCCTTTCGCCAGTACCTACCTGAAGAACTACGTCGTATTAGCACCAAAGCACGTGGTTTCTTACTATCTCTAGAACAATCCAATATTATTGATGTTTCCATTCGTGAAAATATTATTGAAAGATTGATGGACCTCGATGTTCCCCGTGTAAGCCCCGCCCAATGCAAATGGGTTACTGCTATGGTGATGTTTAGCTCTAAAGGCGAGCCACCTAATCAAATCGAAGAACTGCTTTTTTATGAGCACCGCGAAGAGGTTATGCATTAAAAGTTGTCCCTAATATCAACCCAACACTTGGCGTAATCGATTCGGTTGTGCTAAGGTTCGCCTCATGTTCCCATTTCTCGTGAGGTGGTTAAAAGCCACCCTGAAAAGCTTATGACAAAAAATCTGGTGATTGTAGAATCCCCTGCAAAGGCTAAAACATTAAAAAAATACTTAGGCGATGACTATGAAGTGGTGGCTTCCTACGGGCACGTCCGCGATTTAATCCCTAAAGAGGGTGCGGTGGATACAGCGCATGGCTTTGCCATGAAATATGATGTGATCGAAAAAAATGCGCGCCATGTTGATGCCATTAGTAAGCTGCTAAGCAAAGTAGATGCTATTTACCTCGCAACTGACCCTGATCGCGAAGGGGAAGCTATCTCCTGGCATATTTACGAGCTCATCAAAGATAAGCGCAGTATGAAAGGAAAACCGGTTCATCGCGTCATTTTCCATGAAATTACCAAGCAAGCCATTTTAGATGCGATGGATCATCCTCGCGAATTATCCATGCCGTTAGTTAACGCACAACAAGCTCGTCGCGCTCTTGATTACTTAGTAGGGTTTAATTTATCGCCTTTATTATGGAAAAAAATTCGTCGTGGTTTATCAGCTGGACGTGTTCAAAGCCCTGCTTTACGTTTAATTGTTGAACGTGAATTGGCGATTGAAGCCTTTGTTACTAAAGAATATTGGACGATTATTGCTGACCTATCAGCCAACCAACAAAATTTTAATGCAAAACTGTTTGAATACAATAAAGAAAAATTACAACAATTTAGTATTACTAACGAACAGCAAGCATCAACGATTCGAGATGCCATTTGGCAAACAGCATCAGGTAAGTTACGTGTTACTAATGTTGAGAAAAAACAACGCAAACGCAATCCATCGGCACCTTTTATTACCTCTACATTACAACAAGAAGCAGCAAGAAAATTAGGTTTTACAGCACAACGCACCATGCGTGTGGCACAACAATTATATGAAGGTATTGAGGTTGATGGTGAAACCACCGGTTTAATTACTTATATGCGTACTGACTCAGTACATTTAGCTGACGAAGCCATAAAAGATATTCGTAGCCTTATTGAAAAACGATATGGTGCTGATAATAATCCAGCAGAACCGCGCCGTTTTCGTACCTCAGCAAAAAATGCTCAAGAAGCGCATGAGGCGATTCGTCCTACTTCAGCACATCGATTACCGGATGAAATACGCAATAGTGTATCCATAGAACAATTTAAGTTATATGAGCTTATTTGGAAGCGTACTATCTCAAGTCAAATGATTCATGCCACATTAGATACATTAAGCGTGGATTTAACAGGCGGAGCGCAAGATGTATTTCGTGCAACGGGCTCAACGATTGTTAATCCAGGATTTATGGCTGTTTATCAAGAAAGCTTAGATGATGCAAAAGTTGAAGAAGATCAAAAATTATTACCACCATTAAAAGTGGGTGATACGATTGATTTGCTCGAATTAAAAGGCGAACAACATTTTACTGAGCCTCCACCGCGATTTACCGAGGCAAGTTTAGTAAAAGCGTTAGAAGAGCATGGTATTGGGCGTCCCTCAACTTATGCAACCATTATTTCCACATTACAACAACGCGAATATGTTGAATTAAATAAAAAACGTTTTGAGCCAACCGATGTCGGCCGTGTGGTTAATCGTTTTTTAACAGAATATTTTGGTGATTATGTCGATTATGATTTTACAGCTAAATTAGAAGATTCTTTAGATGAAGTCGCTCGCGATGAAAAAGAATGGGTTCCTTTATTAGATGATTTTTGGAAACCCTTTAAAGAATTAATTGATAAAACCGCTGAAAACGTTAAGCGTAGTGATGTAACCCAAGAATTACTCGATGAAGCGTGTCCAAAATGTGGTCTTCCTTTGGCAACGCGTTTAGGACGTCGTGGTCGCTTTATTGGTTGTACTGGATATCCTGAATGTGATTACACTCGCGATTTAAATGCCGATAAAAATGCAGCGGAAGAGGAAGCATTGGATCGTACTTGCCCCGATTGCAGTAGCCCTTTGCAAATTAAAGCGGGACGTTATGGCAAATTTATTGGTTGTAGCGGTTATCCAAAATGTAAATACATTGAGCCTTTGGAAAAACCCGAGGATACCAAGGTCATGTGCCCAGACTGCTCTCAAGGCACCATATTAAAACGACGCTCGCGTCAAGGTAAGATTTTTTATTCTTGCTCCCGTTATCCTAGCTGCAAATATGCTTTGTGGGATCAACCCCTTGATGAATCCTGCCCCAAATGTAGCGGTCCTATTATGACATTGAAAGTCACCAAGCGTTATGGCACACAAAAGGTTTGTCCGCGCAAAGAATGTGGTTATCGTGATACGGTTATTTTGCCAATGGCGACGGATACCAATGAAGCCAACGAACAAGATGATTGAAGAGGCGGTAAAACAGTTACAGCTAGGACATGTCATTGCCTACCCTACCGAAGCGGTTTATGGTCTGGGATGTGATCCAGGCCAATTAAACGCTGTTGAAAAACTACTACAGGTTAAACAAAGACCAGCCGATAAAGGACTTATTTTAATCGCTGCTAATTTAGAACAACTATCGCCCTTTATTTTACCCTTAGAAGATGAAATAGCCGCACGTGTTATACCCACCTGGCCAGGGTTTGCGACGTGGTTACTACCAGCGCAACCTACCGTTTCACCTTTATTGCGAGGTGCTCATGATACTCTTGCGGTACGAGTAAGCTCCCATCCTTTGGTGCAGACGCTTTGCCTAGCTTTTGGCGGGGCATTGATATCCACCAGTGCTAATCGCAGTGGTGAGGTGCCATTATTAAACGCGCAAGATGTACGCACAAAATGGGGCAAAGAGGTAGCTTATGTATGCGATAGCGAATTAGGTGGTTATACCAAACCCTCTACTATCCGTGATGCTCGAACGGGGGAAATAGTTCGGGAGTGATTAGCGATCCATATTTTGATATACTCCCACCTTAATGTGATGTCCCCCGATTAAAGAGATGAGAAATGATACCTGTTATGAATTTTGACAAAGCACGATTTAATATGATTGAGCAACAAGTTCGTACCTGGGATGTGCTCGATGATAAAGTACTAACCTGTCTTGCGCAGGTTTCTCGTGAAGATTTTGTCCCTCCTGCCTATCGAAAACTGGCTTTTGCTGATATTGCTATTCCGCTTGGGGAAGGGCATTATATGATGCCTCCCCGCGAGGAAGGGCGTTTATTGCAAGCGTTAAATATTAAGCCAACCGATAGTATTCTTGAGATTGGTACGGGCAGTGGTCATTTGACTGCACTATTAGCGCATATGGGCTCTCGCGTGGTGACCATTGATAGTAATGCCGATTTTAGCGCAATGGCAGCGGAGCGAATTAAGGCGTTGGGTATTAAAACAGTCGATTTTGTGGTTGAAGATGCAATAACATATTGCCAGCAACATCTAGAACAATTTGATGTTATTTGTGTAACGGTCAGTTTGCCACAAAAACCACAATTATTTTTAGACAGATTAACTATCGGTGGACGGTTGTTCGCGATTATAGGGCAGGTGCCGATAATGCAAGCTACTTTGTTTACTTGTACTGCAGAAGGGGAGTTTCAACAACAAGGATTGTATGAGACTATAGCCCCTGCACTACGTTCTTTTTCATCATCATCATTTGAGTTTTAATATGCGTAAAATTCTTTTATCGTTAACAGGTTTTTTAGTGTTGTCTGGTCAACCCTTAGCAAGCTATGGACAGGATTTGTTGGAAACCTATGCACAAGCTCTTGCAGCTGATCCGACATTGGCCAATGCAAAGGCAACCCAGATGGCTAATCGTGAACAATTGCCACAAGCGGTATCACAATTGTTACCCAATGTGACTGCTACGGGTAATTTTACTAATGAACAATACCCACCAAGTATTTATTTGGATTCTAACCCTATTCAGCCATCGTATTATTATCTTTTGAACTTACAACAAAATTTGATCAATTTAGCTGCTTGGTATGGTGTTAAACAAGCTAAAGACGTAGCAAAGCAAGCCGACGCAACTTACATGGCAAGCGAACAGGATTTAATGCAACGTGTGTCTCAAGCTTATTTCAACGTATTAAGTGCGCAAGACACGTTGGCTTTTATTCGTGCACAAAAAGAAGCAGTGGGTCGCCAGTTAGATCAAACCCAACAACAATTTGAGGTCGGTTTAGTCGCGATTACCGATGTGTCAGAAGCACAAGCTAGTTATGATTCTACGGTAGCAGATGAAATTGAGGCGGTGAATCAACTCAGTAATCAACGGGAAGCGTTACGTCAAATTACAGGAATCTGGCCAGAATATTTAAGTCCATTAAAAGGTGAAATCCCATTAGTCAACCCAGTTCCTGCCACGGATCAAGAATGGGTAGATACGGCATTGGAATATAATCCTACTTTGAAAGCCAGTAATTATAATATGGAGGCCACTGCACAAGCAGCAAATGTTGCTAGGGCAAATTATGCGCCCACGGTTACTTTAGCTAGCAATTATGGTTATGAACGTTTAGGAACGTTTGCTACTGCACAAAGCCCTCTTGATGAAACATGGATGGTGGGTGTCAATGTGAATTTAAGTATTTATCAAGGTGGATATACCAGTTCGCAAGTCCGCCAAAATCAATATCTTTTCCAAGCAGCAAAAGACACTTTAGAAAAAACACGTCGGGAAGTATTAAGCAATACGCGTAATGCTTTTCGTGCGGTACAGACTTCCGTTAGTGAAGTGAATGCATTAAATCAATCAGTGGTTTCAGGTGTTAAGGCGCTAGAATCAACGCAAGCTGCTTATGATGTAGGCACTAGAACGAGCGTGGATTTATTAAATAGTATTTCTACGTTATATCAACGCAAGCAAAATTATTCGCAATCGCGTTATACTTATCTCGTCAGCCAATTACAATTAAAGCAAGCGGTTGGTACTTTAAATTATAATGATTTGGCAGTAATTAATAGTTTATTATCTACTAAAAAGCCAACAGATAATTCAACCGATAATCTACTAACTGAAGAACCCATAGAATAGTTTATTATTGTGCTCGATGATGCGGTTTGTTAAAATAAATAAATAGTTGTTGAGCACAACTTTTCGATTGTCCATAAGCATTCCAACTGCCGTTGTTTTAATTAGGAGGAACTTATGAAAGATTCAGTTAAATGCCTCTGCGATCTAATCCAACTTGATATTGATGCTGTTGAAGCATACGACCAAGCTATAAAAAATACTGACCATGGTGAGATTCGCGCCAACTTGCAAAGGTTTCAAAAAGATCATGAAAGTCACATTGAAACTCTGAGCAAGGAACTAAAAAAATTAGGCGAAAAACCACCAGAAAGAACCAAAGATATAAAGGGATTTTTAATTGAGGGCTTTACAGCTATTCGCAGTTTAACCGGTACGGAAGGCGCGTTAAAAGCGATGTTAATGAATGAAAAATTAACCACCAAAACATATCATGATGCATTAGACTGCGATACCCCCGCTCCGGTTAAAGATATTATTCGTAAAAACTATGAAGATGAAAAAAGACATTTAAAATACATTCAAGAAGCGTTAGATACCCGCTTTTGGAAACAAGGCGCAGCTTGATATTATTTTTATATGATTCCCTCTCCCCTTGCGGGAGAGGGAAATGGAAGCGCAGCTTGCGAGGGTGAGGGGAAGCTACGAAGAAAGAAATTTTATTTTAATTACTATTATTTCTACGTAGAAAGATCGCCCCCTCACGAAAGCGCAGGCGACCTCTCCCCACAAAAAGAGAGGTGGTAATATTTTGTATTGTTATCCATAATATCTTTATTATCCTTATCATCATTACTAACATGCCTACTCCTATCGCTACCCAATTAGCTAAAATAACTGCTCAAATTCAACAAGCAGAAAAAAATATGGCTCGTCCTATTGGCAGCACACAATTACTAGCAGTAACTAAAAACCAACCTACGGAGATCATCTCTCAGCTGGTATTGGCTGGTCACCAGCAGGTAGCAGAAAATTACCTACAAGAAGCATTACCAAAAATGCAGGCGTTAGCTAATGCAAATTTGGAGTGGCATTTTATTGGTCGTGTTCAATCAAACAAGACAAAAGCGATTGCAGATCATTTTTCATGGGTTCATACTATCGAACGATTATCGATTGCAGAGCGTTTGGCGGCGCAAAGACCAGTGACATTGCCGCCGTTAAATGTTTGTATTCAGGTTAATATCAGTCAGGAGCAAAGCAAAGCCGGTGTTGCGCTCGATGAGGTATTATCATTAGCTAACGCCATTAAGGTATTTCCAGGTTTGCGCTTGCGCGGCTTAATGGCATTACCCGCATTAACAGCTAATAAGTTACAGCAAGAAAAGGTATTTCAACAGATGCAGCAACTTTTTTTACAGTTACAACAAAAAGGAGTTCCCATTGATACCTTATCAATGGGAACATCCGCGGACTTTGAGTTAGCTATTAAATATGGAGCAACTAGTATTCGAATTGGCCGAGCACTCTTCACTTTAGGTATAGAATAAGTTATGATGCGCGATGGAACTCTTTGCTATTGTTTTAACAGCTTTTTTGTGAGGAATTATGGAAAACGAATCGATGGAAAAAAAGAATAATAATATTGGAGCCCGTTTACGGATTGCGCGTGGTTTAGCAGGTTTCCGTTCAGCAAGGGAGTTCACACTGAAGCACAGTATACCCGCTTCCACCTACTCGCAGCATGAGACAGGGAAAAGAGCGCTCAGTATTGAGTTGTTACTTTATTACTGTGAATTATTAAATGTCTCTCCATTATGGTTGATGACAGGTAATGGCTCGCCGCAGCCAAATGATTTATTGCTGCATGCAAAGAAACTTTCTGAGGCATTAACTCCTTCTTCAACAGAAGGCAGCACACAAGCTAATCGTCAGAAAACAATTGTTGATGCAAAATTAATTGCTACTATTTTTGAAAGAGCTATTAGTTTGTTGCCAACACAACATGCTGCCAATAACAGTGGCGAATTGGTCCGTTTCTGCTTTGATATTTACGATAATGTGTTAGAGCTCGATGAAAAATCACAGAAGAACATGATCGACTTATCCATGCGCTCTTTTATGGCAGGCGTAGCACCTTCTAGAGAAGAAGCAATAGCAGTATAGTAATCACGCTTCCCTCTCCCCTTGCGGGAGAGGGAAATGCAAGCGCAGCTTGCGAGGGTGAGGGGAAGGCTACGAAGAAAGAATAGTATTTTATCTAGGTGAGTTCTATTACACCCATTTTAAGTAGGTAGTTACCCCATGCTAAACACACTCTATATTCGTCATTTTGTGTTGATTGAAGAAGTAGAAATTGATTTTCATTCTGGCATGACGGTGTTAACTGGTGAAACAGGCGCAGGAAAGTCGATTGTCCTTGATGCCTTAAGTATTGCCTTTGGTGAGCGAGTAGATAGCAGCGTTATCCGCAACGGCTGTCAGCAAGCAGAAATTGTCGCCAGTATCGATATAACTCACTTACCCCACATACAAACCTGGCTAACAGAGCACGATTTAGCCGAACATCACGATTGTATTATTCGCCGCATTATTTCCTTAGAAGGACGCTCGAAAGCGTTTATCAATGGTCATTTAGTGCCCTTAACTCAATTGCGTGAGCTCGGTGAGTTGGTAATCGATATTCATGGCCAACATGCGCACCATTCCCTATTAAAAGTAGACACCCATCGCGCATTAGTAGATGAGTTTGGCAATCACCAAGCACTTTGCGACGATGTTAAAAAGGCCTATCAACAATGGCGACAAACCAAAGAAAAGCTTACTTTGGCAACAACCAATACGGAAGAGCGAGCACAACGAATCGCTTTCCTTCGTTATCAATTAGCTGAATTGGACACTTTAGCGCCGCAAGAAAATGAGTGGGATACGTTAGCTGAAGAGCACAAACGTTTAGCTCATGGGGAAGAATTATTATCTCACTGCCAACAGGCCATGGATGCGCTAACGGATGGTGAGAAAACAAATGCCTTAGCTTTATTACACCAAGCATTGAAATGGTTAGAAAAAGTACAACAGATAGATACGACTGCAAAAGGCTCATTAGAGTTAATTAATAATGCCATCATTCAAGTAGAAGAGGCTTCCAGCGAGATGCGTCGTTACACTGACAGCGCCGAGAATGATCCGCATCGTTTAAGTACTTTAGAGACCAGAATGGGAACATTCCATGATTTAGCGCGTAAGCACCGTATTGCTCCAGAGCAGTTATTTCATTTCCATCAACGCTTACAAACAGAGCTAAATGACCTTATCACTAACGATATGAAAAGTGACGAGCTAGAAGCGCTATTAGCAGAACAAGAAAAGCACTATCGCCAGGTTGCAACAAAATTGAGCCAAAAGCGCCAACGTGCAGCGAGCCAGTTAAGCCAATTAATTGTGCAACAAATGCATCATTTAGGAATGCCTGGTGGTCGTTTAGAAATACAATGTGAACCTACAGCAGAAAATTTTGCGGTACATGGATTAGACAATGTAATGTGTATGGTCAGTGCAAATCCTGGTCAACCACTTAATCCGCTACATAAAGTTGCCTCAGGTGGTGAGTTATCACGCATTAACTTGGCTATTGAGGTTTCACAACGGCAAAGTGCGAGCAAACCTATTATAGTATTTGACGAGGTTGATGTTGGTATTGGTGGTGCAACAGCCGAAATTGTCGGCCAACTCCTACATACATTAGGACAAAAAGCCCAAGTATTGTGTGTCACTCACTTGCCACAAGTTGCCGCAAAAGCAGATCAACATATCCATATGCACAAGGTCACACAGAAAGACCATACTTACACTCGCGTAAATCAATTGTCCCAGGCAGAACGAGTACAAGAGGTTGCACGTATGCTAGGTGGCGTGGCGATTACCGATAAGACTTTAAAGCACGCAGAGGAGATGCTGGGTTGCTGATTGAGATTTAAGGTTATGCGTGGTAGTCTTGTCCGGTTATGGGTTTAAGAAAGGTTATGGGGTGCTACTAATGGTATGGGATGAGCCTGGCAACGGGAAAAATAAAGATCCATGGGGCGGAAATTCAAATAAAGGCCAACAACCGCCTGATTTGGATGAAGTATTACGCAAGTTTCAACAAAAATTCAACGAGTTACTAGGTCGTCGCGGCGGTGGCGCTGGTGGTGACAACGGTAACCGTCCACGCATACAACTCCCTTTTGCGAGTATAGGGGCGGTTGTAGGTATATTATTCGTTATCTATTTACTATCCGGCATCTATATTGTTAAACCGCCTGAACAAGCGGCTGTTTTCCGTTTTGGACGCTATATTGATTCCGTTGGTCCTGGCCCTCATTGGATTGCACGGGGTATTGAAAGTAAACAGGTAATTAATGTTGACCAAGTATTAACATCACAACATGAAGGCCAAATGTTGACTAAAGATGAAAATATTGTGTCCGTTGAATTAGCCGTACAATTTAAAATTTCCAATGTTAAAGATTATTTATTGAATGTAACCAATCCTATTAATACGTTAGAGCAAGCAACAGAAAGCGCTATGCGCCAAGTGATTGGCCATTCGACATTAAATGATATTTTAACCAGTGGTCGAGATTTGATTCGCGACCAAATTAAAGAGCAAGTTATAGGGATCCTGAATCAATATAATACTGGTTTACAGGTATTAGACGTTGCCATGCAACCTGCTAAAGCACCTGATGAAGTAAAAGAAGCTTTTGATGATGCTATTAAAGCGCAAGAAGATGAACAACGTTCTATTAACCAAGCCTTAGCTTACGAAAAACAAACCGTTCCAGTAGCTGAAGGTCAAGCACAACGTATTCTTGCTGAGGCGCAAGCTTATCAACAACAAATTATCCTGCACTCTGAGGGTGAGGCCAATAAATTCTTAGAATTATTGCCACAATACCAAAAAGCTCCCGCAGTCACACGTGATCGTATGTATATTGAAACACTAGAAGAAGTGTTAAGTAACACGAGTAAAATCGTGGTTGATACGACTAAAAATAATAATTCGATGTTTTATTTACCTTTGGATAAATTAATGGCAGGCTCGCAAGCTGCTGCGAATGCCTCCTTAAATCCAAGTAATACATCAGCTGCGACCACGCCGCCTCAGCAACCTACGGCTGCTGATAAATCGGCTAATCAAACTGGGTCAAGGGATCAAGGCAATATGGAAACCAATGATCCACGTGCGCGCAGCAATTTTAATCGATAGGGTAATGTGATGAAACAAATTAAAATGTCCTATTTAGTCATAGCAGTTATCGTACTATTTTTAGCTGCTAATAGTTTATTTACCGTGCAAGAAACGCAACGTGCGTTAGTGGTACGTTTAGGTAAATTAGTCACCGATAGTAAGGGAGCGGCTGAGGTATTACAGCCCGGTTTACATATTCGTTGGCCATTTATTAGTAACGTGGTGCGACTTGATAATCGGTTACAAACTTTAGAACTTGATGATTCTCGTATTGTTACTAGCGAGAAAAAAGACGTTATTGTAAGTTCATACATTAAATGGCGTATTAAAGATTTTAAACTTTATTATATTGCTACCAGTGATGATATTACTAAAACACGATTGATATTAACGCAAAAAATGGGTAATGAATTGCGCGCACAATTTGGTCGTCGTTCTATTTCTGAAGTAGTATCCGGTGAGCGTGAAGATGTTATGGCCATTTTGCAGCAACAAATTAATAAAAGTGCTGAAGAAACATTAGGCGTTGAAGTACTTGATGTGCGCGTGAAACGTATTGATTTACCTTTAGAGGTGAGTGAATCCGTATTTGGACGCATGCGTGCTGAACGTGCGCAAGCTGCTGCAGAACATCGTGCTGATGGTACCCGCGAAGCAGAAAAAATTCGCGCGGCTGCTGATGCGAAAGTTACTGTGTTATTTGCAGAAGCTAATAAAAAATCACAAGAGTTACGTGGTGATGGTGATGCTAAAGCGGCAGCTATTTATGCCCAAGCCTATAATAAAGATCCCGAATTCTTTTCTTTTTATCGAAGTTTAAAAGCGTATCGCTCTACACTTTCTAGCAAAAATGATTTGCTAGTATTAAGCCCAGAGAGCGAATTTTTCCAATATTTTAATGATGCAGCAAAAGCGAAGAAGGAACAATAATGAGTAAGAGTGTTGTTATCTTAGGTAGTCAATGGGGCGATGAAGGTAAAGGCAAGGTTGTTGATTTTTTAACCGATAGAGCAGATGCCGTTGTACGATTTCAAGGTGGGCATAATGCAGGCCATACCTTAATGATTAATGGTGAAAAAACGGCGCTGAATCTAGTTCCTTCTGGCATATTACGTGACGGCGTTCCTTGCATTATTGGCAATGGTGTCGTTTTATCCCCTGAAGTATTGCTAAGAGAAATTCGCATGTTAGAGGCAAAAGGGGTTAACGTGCGTAATCGTTTATTTTTCAGCGAAAGCTGCCCTATTTTATTACCCGTTCATGCGCGCTTAGATAAAGCCAGAGAAAAAGCATTAGGTAATGCAGCCATTGGTACCACAGGTCGTGGTATTGGACCTGCTTATGAAGATAAAGTGGCACGTCGTGGATTACGTTGGAGCGATTTACGCGACAAGAAAAAGTTTGCAGAAAAATTGACTAAATTATTGAGTTATCATAATGTATTGCTGGAACTTTATTATAAAGAAACACCAGAAGATATTCCTACAGTTTTAGCCGAATTATTTACTATCACCGATGAATTATTACCGATGATGGCAGACACCACCGCCATGCTACATGATTTACGATTACATAATAAAGCGGTGTTATTTGAAGGTGCACAAGGCACATTATTAGATATTGATCATGGTACTTATCCTTTTGTAACCTCATCAAATACTTCAGCTGGCGCCGTTGCAACTGGGACTGGTGTAGGGCCGCGTTATATTGATTATGTATTGGGTGTCACTAAAGCGTACACTACGCGCGTTGGTTCTGGCCCTATGCCAACTGAATTACATGATGCTGTAGGTGAACATTTATCACAACGTGGTGTAGAATTTGGTACCGTCACTGGCCGTCCACGACGCTGTGGTTGGTTCGATGCTGCGTTATTGCGCAAATCGATTCAAGTAAATAGTTTATCGGGATTATGTATTACTAAATTAGACGTTTTAGATGGTTTAGAGACTGTTAAAATTTGTGTCGGTTATCAAGTCGATGGTAAAAAATTAACTATGCCACCAAGTGATACTGATCTGTTTGCGCGTTGTGGGCCTATTTATGAAACCCTATCCGGTTGGCAACAATCAACAGCAGGAATTACGGATGTTAACGCCTTACCTGAAAACGCCAAAATTTATTTAGATCGCATCACGCAATTACTGCAAGTGCCAATTGATTTATTATCAACCGGCCGCGAGCGTTTAGAAATTGCTGTCATTCGCGATCCGTTTGCTGATAAATAATTTGTTGAAAGTTACTTTTGTGGAGAAAATGAAATGACTAAATATCAAGCAAAAAAATCAATTATCCGCTTGATAATCGCTGTTGCTATTGCGACTCCTATAATCACTTATGCATTAAGCGATCGCGAAACCCAAATTGAACAACGTATTCAACCGGTTGGCCAAGTGAATACTAGCGATCAACCCGCCCCTGCTGCCGCTGGCGTACCTGGCCAAGCGATGGCACCGGATCAACGTTATAAAGCTGTATGCCACGTATGTCATGACGCTGGTATTGCTGGCGCTCCTAAATTCGGTGATAAAGCAGCATGGAAAGAACGCGTCGCTGCTGGTATGCCAACAGTTTATGATCGTGCTCTCAAAGGCTACAAAGGCATGCCAGCAAAAGGCACCTGTATGACCTGCACCGATGATGAAATCAAAGCCGTAGTCGATTATATGATCGCCGCGGCAAAATAATCTCCCCACAATCCCCTCTCCCCTTGTGGGAGAGGGAAATGCAAGCGCAAGCTTGCGAGGGTGAGGGGTAGAACGCGGCACAGTGCTTATTTTAACTCCCTACGTCATCTTTGATCAAAATCGTCTGGCACTTGTATTTGGCCTTTCATAAATCCAAGCCGGCGAATTTGTTTTCCGGTAGGAGCATCCAAAGCGGTTACCTTTACTAAGGGTTTTCCCGCTTTAGCTATTACAAACGATTCGCCTTTAGCTGACTGCTCAATGAGCTTGGAAAGATGGGTTTTTGCTTCGTGGATATTGACAGTACGCATGACACACCTCTCATAAACTAAGTTCACTAGGTTTGGTTTAGCATAATAATCCCAAAATTGCATAAAGCTCAGGAGCCTACGTAGCCTTGATGAAGCGCAGCGGAATCAAGGATCCAATCTTCGTTGAAACATCGATCCTTGATTCCGCTGCGTTCCATCAAGGCTACAAATGAAAAAAAAACAAAACAAAGGACAGGCATAAAAATTATGCCTGTCCCAATTGAGTCCTTTGTCCTTAATTGAATTTTATCCTTCCGAGGGCGCAGATTTTGCCAAATGGCTATTAAAATAGCCGTAACAGAAATACACCACACATCCTATTGCCATCCAACAGCCAAAGCGCAGCCAGGTTGCAGATGGTAAGCTGATGATAAAGTAAGCGCAAAGGAGAATGCCAATCATCGGAATATAGGGGCTTAAAGCAACTCTAAATGGGCGATGGAGATTAGGTTTTGTATAACGTAGCGTAATAACACCAGCGCAAACGATAATAAATGCTGTCAATGTGCCGATATTAATTAATTCTGCTAAAGCTGCCATTGGCGCAAAACCTGAGATTGACGCGATTACAATACCACTGCCTACAATAATACGCATAGGAGTATGGGTTTTAGTACTAATTTTTGAAAATGCAGTAGGTAATAATCCATCACGGCTCATTGCTAGAAAAATCCTAGAAAAACCGTAAAACATGACCAAAATACCAGTGGTTAAACCAGCAATAGCGCCCGCTGCTACTATTCCTCCAGCAAAATCATAGCCTAGACTTAATAATGCATAAGATACAGGAGAGGACGTATTTAAATTAGCATAGGGTGTTACTAAAGTAAGCAAGCCTGCAACCAGCATATATAATACCGTGCAAATGATCAGTGAGCCTAAAATACCTTTTGGTAGATTGCGTTGTGGTTCAATGGTTTCTTCTGCGGCAGTTGATAGCGCATCAAAGCCAATATACGCGAAAAATACGAGTGCTGCGCCGGCTACAATTCCTTCCCATCCAAATGGTGCAAAAGGCTGCCAATTAACAAGATTTACATTAAAAACGGCAACACCAACAAATATGGCCACGGTTAAGAGCTTGATAAATACAATGACTAAATTAAATCGTTTACTGGTTTTTATTCCCGCTGCTAATAATCCCATGATAAAAATAACAATTAAAAAAGCGGGTAAATTGATAAAGCCGCCTTCCTCAAATGCATTCTTTAATAAGAAATCGGGTAGAGTAATACCTAATGCAGTTAGTGCATTATTAAAATAACTGGACCAACCAATGGCGATAGCTGATACTGCGATACCGTATTCCAGTAATAAATCCCAACCAATTAACCAAGCAATTAATTCACCAAATCCTGCGTAGGCATAACCATAAGCACTACCGCTGCCGCCGATACTAGTAGAGAGCTCAGCATAAGATAAAGCAGCGCAAGCACAAGCAACACCTGCTAATAAGTAAGAAAGAATAATAGCAGGCCCTGCCATGGTGGCGGCAGCAATACCGGTTAAGACGAAAATACCTGCGCCAATAATGACACCTATTCCTAACATAGTCAGGTCAAAAGCAGTTAAATTGCGCATTAATCCTGAGGACTGATGCATAGCATTAACGGATTTAGTACGAAACAAATTCATCACGGATCTCCTAATGACAAAAAATCATAACGATACGAAAAAATCGTATAAAATTGATATAAAAAGAAAAAGGCTAGGAAAAATAGTAAGTGGTTAGACCACTCGTAAACTGGCTAAAGATAAGGCAGATAAGAGAATATTGGCGACAATAACAATAGAGCTCGAGGATTGATGGATAAATTGAGGTTTTTGGTATGGACATCGAGTTTTCATAATGACACCTATCGAGTTATATGGAAAAACAACCTAAAAAACTACCGTAACATAAAATAATTAAAGATGTAAAGTTTTTTTCTACATCGTCATCCTCGCGAAAGCGGGGATCCATCGGGTAGTAAACATCGTATGGATCCCCGCTTTCGCGAGGATGACGATGTAGACAGAGTGATGCGGAAGTAGGGTTTGCTAATATTTCTCTCACCCCCCACTCGCCGCCCTAAACAACCGCTGCTGATTTAGCATCATATCTTCAAACGACTTTAACTTAATCGTAAAACGATGGCGATTTTGCCAATTTTCTTTGATAGCGTCGGCTTCCAATGTACTTAAGGAACCATGTAGGATTAAATTCAAAATAATATCGGTGGTTGATAATAAGTTTAATGTTGAACAAAACTTTTCAGCTTGTTTGCGGGCTAATTTATCATCCATTGCTAATAAATAGCCGCGATGAATAGCGCAGGCAATGGCGGAACACTCCCCGCTGCCTAATCGGCCGGATTTTCGTAATGTGGTATATAAACGTAATTCTTCAGGGTGATCAACGGTTGTTAACTCAAATAAACCTGCTGCTATTAAATCATGAAACTTTTTATGTTGAGATGGATAATGAATAGTCACTTCACTGATGACGTGATCCGTTATTAAAAACTTCCCAGGATATTGATTTAATAAATCAGCCCGATCAATTCTTAAAAAGTTAATTAATACCGATGTATCGGTGATAATAATTTTGGGCTCGGTGCCCAACAACTGGCTCACTTTTAAAATTCCTTGTGCTTAAATTGTTTTAATCGTTATCAAGCGCAGCTTCGGCAAGATCATAAAGGACCTTGCCATCGATACCTATTTCATTACCAAGTTCTAATAAACGCCCGCGCGAAATTTCTTGTTGACGATAAGCTTCAATAGCAAGACGTACTAATTGACTGCGTAACTCCCTATCCCATAATTTTTGATCTTCTTGCTCTTCAAAATCGGTAAACATATCTAATCGCCGCAGATAATTTTTACCATCATGTTCTTTAGCCAATAATGCAGTTTTTTCCTGTTGGGAGAGAAAACGTAAGCTACTTAATCGATAAACGGTCGCTTGATAACTTACCCCAAAATGATGAGCAATTAATATCACATCTTGATAGGTAATATGTTGATTAGATGCCAGCGTACGATTTTCACTTTTCGTTTTGCCGCCAGTAACCACATCAAATATTTCATATTCATTGCGACTCGGTTGGCCTTTGTTTAAAGCGCGTAATTGATCAGTAATTCCCTCCGCCGGCATTAAAAATGCTGCGGCAAACGCATTGGCACGAACTTCAATTAATTCCGCATTATTATCAGTATGTGAAATGCGAACAAATCCTTCACGATCAATTAATGCGTGCGCATACTCATGTGCATATGAAAACCGTTTGCGTGCTTTGGTGTGCTTAGCATTAACTAAAATCACTAATCCCGTTTTTTGATGATGCCAAAATAATCCTGACATCGTATCAGGCAAATTCGTACTAGCAGCCCAGATGCCTTGACGGGCAATTAAATCAGCAATATCAGCTACAGGATTACTACCAATATCTAAACGTTTTCGTTCTTTTTTTGCAATAATCTCACCTTGTTGCACAGCTTCGCTTTTATTTCGTGGAGAAGGTAAGTTGTAAGTCGGTAATCCTAACGAGGCAATTTGCCCTAAAATCTTTTCTAGCAACAATCCTTCGCTACATAAATTTAAATACCGCTTAATAGCAGGAATCTCTTTTAAGCCGGGTTCAGTGCGGTATAATATGACATCCAGTTCTTCATCTATTTCCTCTATTTCATCAACAAAAGAGGACACAGCCCGACTATAAAGCTTTGCAAGGCGCGTCAGCTCCAACGTGGAAACAGCACGGTTCCCGCCTTCTATTTGCGTAATAGCCGTGCGCGGCAAATTAAGCGCCAATGCGGCCGCCTGTTGCGTAATACCACGCTGCTCTCTTGCAGTCCGCAAGCGCTCAGCAAGGATTTGTAGGTCCATGAGATTCTCCTGTTTCTTAATAGAATGATATATAATCAAACATTGTTTGTCAAATAATGGGAAATAATGATTTATAATAGAACATTCAGTCGCAAATAGCAGGTAATCAACCGCTCCTCTCCCTTTGTGGGAGAGAGAAATACAAGCGCAAGCTTGCGAGGGTGAGGGGAAAAGCTACAAAGAAAGAAACTTTCACTTAGTAGAGATCATGCGTCCGGTCTTAATTCGCGCAATTGTTTAGTTGCTGCAAACCAAGCACCTACCAATCCTAGTAACATGCCAAAAGCAAGCAATAAAATTAAATCGAAAAATAAAGCACCGCTGCTTGGAAATGTCATCGCTTCATAAGAAGTTAATAAATTAAATAATGCGGGCGTTAACCAATAACTGCCTAATAAAATAATGAAGCAGGCGATTAAACTACCGCCACCGCCAAGCCATAATCCCGTGTATAAAAAAGGACGGCGTACATAACTATCAGTAGCACCCATTAACTTGACGACCTCCATTTCATGACGATGTTGGCTTATGGCCATGCGAATGGTATTACCGATAATAAATAACACTGCGCCACCTAGCAATGCAGCCAGTAAAAACGAAGCGCGTCTTGCCAATTCAATAATGGCTTCTAGGCGTTGTAACCAAGTGATATCTTGTTGAGCAATTTCTACACCATCGATTTGTTTTAACTCATTCATTAAACCCTCTAGTGAAGATGCAGCTACTGCATTAGGAGTAATAATTAATGTGGTTGGTAACGGATTATTGGACAAAATATGTTCATCTGTTGTCAAACCCATCGATGCTTGCAGCTCCTGCCAGGCTTGTTCTGATGAAATAACTTTTACCGATTGGACGCGATTATCTTTAGTTAATTTATCGGTAAGCGCTTGTACTTGTACAGCAGGCGTATGGGGATTTAGAAATACCGAAATTTGGGCTGTATTATCCCAACCTTGGGCTAAGGTATTTAATTTGGTTAAAACTGTATAAAATCCAAATGGTAATGCAAGCGCAATTCCTATTACTACTAAAGTAATAAAACTGGCGATCGGGGTTTTTATTAATTGGCGTAAACTATCTAGCAGGGATTTTTTATGATGAGCCAGATAGGTTTGTACTCGTGATCCAACAGTCACCTGGCTGTGACGGTTACGAGTTGACGATTGGCTAGCTTGTAGTTTTTTTTTGGAATGCCCTATCATGCTGCGATATCCTTTTGTTCTGAATCCACGGTCAAACGCCCATGGGTTAAATTTAATGTTCTATTTTGCATCGAGCTAATTAATAATAAATTATGTGTGGCGATTAAAACAGTCACACCAACACGATTAAATTCTTCAAATAACTGCATAATTTCTGTAGAAAGCACGGGATCAAGATTACCAGTTGGTTCATCAGCAATTAATAAAGCGGGTTTGTTAACGATAGCTCTTGCGATACCAACGCGTTGTTGTTCGCCACCTGATAGCACAACAGGTAACAATTTTTCTTTATGTAATAATCCCACTTTATCCAATGCGGCATGAACACGGCGTCGAATATCATTGGGTGTAAAACCCGCAATTTCTAATGGTAAAGCAACATTATCAAATACCGAGCGATTCATGAGTAATTTGTGTTCTTGGAAAATAATACCAATGGAGCGGCGAATGAGACTAGCACGTGTAGGATTTAATCGGCTAAGATTATAACCACCAACAATTACATCACCTGCTGTACTGCGTTCTAAAGCAGTAATCAATTTTAATAAGGTGCTTTTGCCTGCACCACTATGCCCTGTCAAGAAAGCCATTTCCCCTTTTTCAATTGAAAAATTGATATCAAGCAAAGCTTCAAAGCCATTCGCATAACGTTTACTGACGTGGTTAAATTCAATCATGCTAGAAATCACTCGAGTAGTGGGTTGAGATGTTTCTAAGTATATCATTGGTTAAGGGTTTTTATAGTGTTATTGATAAGCACCGTATACCTCTCTCGGAGGACGACGAGAGAGAGAATGCTTCGTTGGAATAGAGCAACCAGTACTAGCACTCGAGTTAATAGAGTGCTAAAATTAAATTGGCACTCAACGATGTGGAGTGCTAGATAATGTAAAAGAGGTGTAAAAACAATGAGTTATAGCTTAAAGCGTTATGACAGTTTGGCCGTAGGTGATATTGATGGCTACATTCAACAAGTCTACCAATTGCCCTTACTAAGTGCCGAGCAAGAACAAGAAGTGGGCTTCCGTTGGTACGATAGTAAAGATACGGAGGCTGCGCGTCAGCTGGTTTTATCGCATTTACGTTATGTAGTGCATATTGCCCGCAGTTATATGGGTTATGGCCTTCTATTATCTGATTTAATCCAAGAAGGGAATGTAGGCCTTATGAAGGCAGTCAAACGTTTTAATCCAACCATTGGCGTGCGTTTAGCTGCTTTTGCTATTCACTGGATTAAAGCTGAAATTCATGAATTTGTGATTCGTAACTGGCGTATTGTTAAAATGGCAACCACAAAAGCGCAACGTAAACTCTTTTTTAACTTACGTCGCAATAAAAAACGCTTGGCATGGTTTACTGAAGAGGAAGTCCAAGAGGTGGCTAAAAATCTATCAGTCAGCCCGCGTGATGTGCGTGAAATGGAAAGCCGATTGCAAGGCCAAGATATTACCTTTGATTTACCAGAAGAACATGAAGATTTAACAGAAGGTCACGTTGCCCCAGTGCTCTATTTAGAAGATAAAAGAGCCGATCCTGCCCATTTGTTGGCAGAAGATAGGAATGAGCAGGATGAATCATACAAGCTCAAACAAGCCCTCGCAACGCTATCCTCACGCGAACAGGCTATCCTAGAACAACGTTGGCTGCTAGAATCTAAGACAACATTGCAAGAATTAGCTGACAGGTTTAATGTGTCACCTGAGCGCATTCGTCAAATTGAACAGCAGGCAATGAAGAAATTAAAAGAGCGTTTAGTAGAAGCCGCTTAAATTTATTTAACTTTTGCAAGGAATGATAAAGAATGGATTCGCAAAAAAAATATGCGCCGCTGTTTAGCTTTGAATTTTTCCCACCGCGCACGGTAGTTGGGGAAACGACGCTAGCAGCAACTGCCCAGCAATTAGCTGCACTTAACCCCGCATTTTTTTCGGTGACATTTGGTGCGGGCGGTTCTACCCAAAATCAAACCGTTGAAACGGTATTAAATTTACAGCGCACGACACCCATTTCTATCGCACCACATATTTCCTGTGTAGGCTCTAGTAAAGAAAGTATTTTTGGTTTGTTGCAAACCTATCAAGCTAATAATATTCGTCACTTAGTTGCATTACGCGGTGATCTTCCCTCTGGAATGATGAGTCGTGGCGAATTTAATTATGCAACCGACTTGGTGCGTTTTATTCGTGAAAAAACCGGTGATTTTTTTCATATTGATGTGGGCGCTTACCCTGAATTTCACCCACAAGCCTTTGATGCTATGAAAGATCTACAGCATTTTAAAGAAAAAATTCAAGCAGGCGCCAACAGTGCTATCACACAATATTTTTATAACGTTGACGCCTACGTCCATTATGTACAAGCTTGTGAATCAATTGGTATCGATTTACCCATCGTCCCTGGCATCATGCCTATCACCAACCACACCCAACTTGCCCGTTTCTCTGACAGCTGTGGTGCTGAAATCCCACGTTGGATCCGCAAGCGATTGGTATCATTAGGAGATGATAAAGAAGCTATCACGGAATTTGGTAGTGATGTGGTTACGGAATTATGCCGCGATTTGTTAGCCGCAGGTGCTCCAGGATTACATTTTTATACATTAAACAACGCGAAAGCGAGTGTAGAAATTTGGCAACGTTTAGGCCTATAAACTCCTTCCCCTCTCCCCTTGCGGGAGAGGGAAATGCAAGCGTAGCTTGTGAGGGTGAGGGGAAGCTACGAAGAAAGAAATTCTATTCCCCTCCAATCATTTTTTTTGTAGGCTTGCTTGTATCGCTCAACAGCAACCATTCCCATAAAGGCTGAACTTTAATTGTTACCGTTTTATTATTTACAACCATAGCGTCTTCATAGTTTTCATTTTCCGTCAATATCAATCCTGATGTTAACTGGTAAGTTTGCATAGCTTCCAACAAACCAGCATATTCGCGTTCTTTTGTTGCTTTCTCATGTAAAGTTTGCGTGACTTGAATAGCGTGCGTGACAGTGATACCTTGTTGTAACACAAAATCACATTCATTTTTCCCTTGATGATAAAAAATATCGCCTGCATTTCGTCGTTTTAATTCAATAAATACCATATTTTCTAAAAATCGACCTTTATCTTCCGATGATCTAAACCCTAAGATCTGAGCCATTGCCGTATCAATCACATAACATTTTTTAGGAGCAAGTAATTGTCTTTTTACAGAAAGATCATAACGATGCACCAAAAAAAACATATAACAATTTTCTAAATAATGACAATATTCTGCTACTGTAGTACCAGAAGCTAAACTTAATGTATTTTTTAAACTTCCATAGCTCATCATTTTGCCAATGTTACTGGATAAAAATAATACCAGTTCTTTTATAGGCCTTTCATTGGGAATATGATAGCGATTAATAATGTCTCGATAGATTATACTTTCGTACAACATGGTTAAATATTCAGTTTTTTCATTCTCTAAATATTCAGGAAATCCACCTTCTTTTTGATACTCATTGAGCCATTTTTTACGTAATGCTCTACTTGCTGTGTCTAATAAGTTGGTATCTTTTATTTTATGTTTTTTAGCGACACAATATTCATAGAAAGAGTAAGGATAAAGCTCAATGGCAATGTACCTGCCCGTCAAACGCGTGCCCAGTTCTTTGCTTAGCAGATTGGCATTAGAGCCTGTAATATAGATTTTATTTCCTTGATCATGTAAACGTCGAATAAAGCGCTCCCATCCTGGAATATTTTGTATTTCATCAAAATAAAACTTTTTTTGCACCCCATAAAGCTCTATGAAAACCTCTAAGAGTGCTTGAAAATTTTCCAAGGTAAATGGTACTAATCGTTCATCTTCAAAACTTAAATAAAAATCTTGTTCATCTTGAGTTTGACGTATTTGTTGCATTAAGGTTGATTTACCACAGCGGCGAATACCGGTGATAATAAGGACCTGAGAACCAGGTATAAATTGACTGATGTGAGCAAATTCTGAACGTGTGATTGCTTGCATTAAAGCTGGGTAGGTACGGCGTTGGTCTAGGATAATTTGTTTTAGCTGAAGGTGGGAAAGCATCATCATAGCTCAAAATCATAAATTGATAATAGAAGTATATTAGCATAAACCTCTATTGTCAATAGAGGTTTATAAGACTTTTCACTGCCGCCCCAACCACTCACTCACCATTTGCTGCTGTTCTGGCACCATCAATGACGGCATATGCCCACACTCAGGAATTTCTATAATGTCTAAATCAGTTTTAACTGCTTGCATACCAGTAATAATTTCAGGTGTTAGTAGTCGCGATTTTGACCCATGTAATAGTAAGGTAGGACATTGCACATATGGCCAGGCAGCCCAAAGGTTTAGGTCTTCATTGCGGTGTGCTAATAGATTGTTAACGATTTTGGGATCGTAAAGTCGTTTTAAAGTACCATCAGTTTGTACGGTATGATCCAACTCTGCCATTTTGCGAAATTGCTCGTCACTCAAATTACCCCATTCGGCGTAATTAATTTTAAAATAATTGGTCAATTCATCTATAGAATGAAAAATAGGTTCTTTTAAAAATCCTTGAATTAAATCTTCTAGTGCTATTTTGCTGATAAAAGGACCAATATCATTAAGAACGAGACGTTTAATCGGCGAAAAAGGAATAGCAGCTAAACTAAGGCCAATTAATCCACCCAACGAACTGCCGATCCAATTGGTTTCGGTAATTTGTAAGTGGGTAAGTAGCGTTGCCATATCTTGTATATATTGTGCTAGGGTATAGAAATTGGGATTGAGTAAACTATCGCTATGTCCTCGGCCTGCTAAGTCAGGGCATATTACACGGTAATCTTTAGCTAATACTTTAGCGATCTCATCAAAATCTCGACTATGGCGCGCTAATCCATGTACGCAAATGAGGGGAAAATTATTAGGATCTCCCCACTCATGATATTGAATGCGATGAAAGCCACATGGACTAAAAGCGAGATAGCTATGAGTGCGCATTATTGTGAAAAACTCCTTTTTCTACCAAGCAGGTATGGCTTGATGTTCAAATAATTTATTGGCTTCATCTACTACTTCTTGAGAATGTAACGCTTCAACCAGTTGTTGAATTCTTGGATCATCTTTTTCTGAAATACGCGTTACTATAAGATTAGCATAAGGTGAGTTTTTATCTTCCAAAAAGAGCGCATCTTTGCTAGGCATGAGTCCAGCTGCAACAGCATAGTTGGTGTTGATCACAGCAAGTGATACATCTTGTAATGTGCGTGGTAATTGTGCCGCATCCATTTCAATAAATTCGAGTTGTTTTGGATTGTCTTTAATATCTTGTTGAGATACCATCAATCCTTTACCCGGATCGAGTTTAATTAAACCGGCTTTTTGTAATAATAATAATGCCCTTGCATTATTGCTAGGATCATTAGGCAGAGTGACTTTGGCATGCTGGGGTACATCGTTAATATTTTTTATAGATAAAGAATAAATACCAACGGGATAAACGAAGGTTTTTCCTACAGCAACCAGTTGATAACCTCGGGCTTTAATGACCTCATCTAAATAAGGTTGATGTTGGAAAACATTAGCATCAATACGGCCATCATTTAATACTACATTGGGTGTGGCATAATCTTGGAATTCGACAATTTTAATATTAAGACCATATTTTGCATGGGCTACTTTTTTGGCAACCTGCATTAATTGAGTTTCAGGGCCTGCAATGGTGCCGACTAATAAAGTTTCTTTATCTTTTTGTTGACATCCTAGTAGGGCTAAACAAAAGCACAAAATAGCGGTTATTCGTTGAGTGAAAATCATGAAGTTCCTCCTTCTTTAGTTCCTGTAAAGACATCGAATCGTCGCGAACAATAATTGCCAATCATTTGGATAATTTGTACAAACACTATCAACAGTATCACGGTAATGATGAGAATGGGAAGATTAAAGCGTTGATAACCTTCATTAAAAGCCATACTTCCCAAACCGCCACCGCCCACAGCGCCCGCCATCGCACTGTAACTCACTAAAGTAATCAGGGTAACCACTTGTGCTTGAATAATTCCCGCCCATGATTCAGGCAAAATAACCTTAATAATGATATGCCATGGTGTTGCACCCATTGCTTGCGCAGCCTCTAATAACCCATCGGATAATTCATTAAAGGTATTTTCCATTAACCGGGCCACAAAAGGAATAGCCGCAATACTAAGGGGCACAATAGCCGCGTTGGTGCCTATTGATGTACCTATTAGGATGCGAGTTAATGGCATCAAGGCAATCATCAAAATAAAAAAGGGAAATGAGCGTAAGGTGTTTACCACAACTTCTAAACTATGATGTAACATTGGTTTTTGCCATAAACGGGGATGTTTTGTAGCAAAAAGAATGACCGCTAGCGGCAAGCCAAAAACAAAAGCAAAAAAGCCCGAGGCGATAACCATCCAGAGGGTTTCTAAACTGGCGTGCCATAATTCAATTAACATCCATTCAGACATAGCCAATCACCTCTACATTAACTTGATTATTGGTTAAAAATTGCATAATTTTTTGAATTTTTTCCTGATCAGTCGTCTGCAACTCAACAACCATAAATCCTAAACGTTTGTTTTGAATTGTTTCTAAATGTGCCTCCAAAATACTGGTTAATACACCAAAGTCAGTAGAAATTTGTGCAATTAATGGCTTTTCAGCACTTTCACCAAAGAAAGTACAATGTAATACGGTATGACTATTTTCCTTAGGAACGGAAGATAATCGTTGTTGCAAATGTTCTGGCATCGTGTCATGAAAAGTTTCATGAATTAATGCTTTTGTTGCGGCGGTTTTTGGCCGACCAAATATTTCAATGGCATGACCACTTTCAACAATTTTTCCACCATCCATTACAACCACTTGTTGTGCGATTTGTTTTATTACTTGCATATCGTGAGTAATTAATACAATCGTAATACCAAGGCGCTGATGAATTTCTTTTAAGAGATTTAAAATCGATTTTGTGGTTTGTGGATCTAATGCTGAGGTTGCTTCATCGCACAATAAAATAGAAGGATTTGTTGCAAGTGCTCTTGCAATCGCCACACGTTGTCTTTGTCCGCCACTTAATTGATCAACATGAGCGTGACGCTTTTCTGTTAATCCTGTTAAGGAAAGCAACGGTTCAATAATGGAATGAATTTCTTTTTTGCTTTTGCCAATAATTTCTAACGAGAAAGCAATATTGCTAAAAACATCGCGAGAGGATAATAAATGAAATTGCTGAAAAATCATTCCTATGCGTTGACGCATTTTGCGAAGTTCGCTGGCTGATAAGGCGAGCATGTCGCTATTATCCACTCGAATTTGACCACTATCAGGTCGTTCTAAGCAGTTGATACAGCGCAATAAGGTGCTTTTTCCAGCACCACTGTGGCCAATAATGCCAGCAATAGAGCCTGGTTCGACCGTTAAATTGATATCGTCAAGTGCGCAAAAGGTTTTATTTCCCTGCTGAAAATGTTTAGAAACGCTATTCAGAACGATCATTATGCTGTAAAACTCCAGGATTTTTTTATGATGATAAAGGATAGTAGTTTGAAGTACAAGGGTAAAAGCATTAACAATGCTGAGGAAATATCATCAATTTAGCATGTCCAGTGATAATGGCGATGAGGACTTATGAGTAGCGGTAGGAGTATTTCTTGCAGCACTAGCCTCTTTGGTTGGGGGCCTACTAGCCTCCTCTTCTACCTTAAAAGTTTCTTCGACATTAAAATATATATTTGATAACATTAATTTTCTAATCATATATTTTGGAGCGCATTTTTATGCAATATGAAGAAAATAAGACTTCTATTTCACGATTTAATGATAACGTCGAATATTATGCAAAATATCGACCTAACTATCCGCAAGAAGTTATGCAAATTATAAAAAATGAATTTTACCTTGATGCTGGCTCTTTAATTGCCGATATTGGTTCAGGCACAGGTATATTTACCAAATTATTATTAGACAAAAAATACCAGGTTTTAGCTATAGAACCTAACACACCAATGCGCCATAAAGCAGAGCAAGATCTTTCACATTATACTAATTTTACAAGTTATGCGACAACAGCAGAGGCGACAGGGTTAGACGAAAATAGTATAGATTGTATTACGGTTGCAACAGCTTTTCATTGGTTTAATAAAGATGCAGCCAAAAAAGAATTCTTACGAATACTAAAACCTGATGGTTGGTGCTTGCTCGTTTGGAATTTAAGAGACGTGGAAGCATCGCCTTATATGCGCGATATGGAAGCGTTATTTAAACAATACGGTATTGACTATACAACAAGTGCTGCTGAAAAGATGGATGAAGCTGCTGTAGTTAATTTTTTCAAACCAACAGAAGTTACTATTGCCCAATTTTCTAACCATCAACTTTTTGACTGGGAAGGATTAAAGGGGCGATTATTATCTATTTCTTATCTGCCTAAACCCGGCATGCCAGACTATGAAGAAATGGAGAGCGCGTTTAAACGTATTTTTGATAAATACCAAACAAATGGGCAGATTGCTTATCAGTATCAAACGAAATGCTATTATTCGCAGCTTAAACTGAAATAACACAATTAAACGTAGTGCTTCACGTGATCCCGAGCGTAGCAAAGGATCTCTTGTTAAGCGTATGAGATAATTCAACCACGAGAAATTTTTGACTTCATAACACGATCTTTTTCCCGTAGCCAATCCTTTTCTTTCAAACTGGCGCGTTTATCATATTCCTTTTTACCTTTGGCAATACCAACAGCCACTTTAACGTGATTATTTTTCCAATATAATTTTAAAGGAATCAAGGTATACCCTTTCCGCTCCACAGCGCCAATTAATTTGGCAATTTGTTCACGGTGTAATAATAATTTACGGGTGCGAATCGGATCGGCAACCACGTGGGTTGAGACAGTTTGTAATGGGGTCATTTGCCCACCTATCAGCCAGATTTCTCCATCTTTTATCAAAACATAGCTTTCTGATAATTGGACGCGCCCGGCGCGGATACTTTTTAATTCCCAACCGAGCAACACTAACCCTGCCTCAAAGGTTTCTTCTATGGCATAATCATGACGTGCGCGCCGATTAACAGTAATCGTATCGTCGCCAGGGGATTTTTTCTTACTATTCATGGCCTATACTGTAAATTAATAAAATTAAAGGTAATTATATCATTAAATGACAGCTATTACCCGACACGTCATAGTACCCTATACATCAACACAAATGTATCAGCTTGTGGATGATACCTTGCGTTATCCAGAATTTTTGCCTTGGTGTGCTTCAAGCAAAGAAGAAGGGCGTACTGAGGATGAGGTGATGGCTACTTTAGTTTTATCATTTAAAGGGATACATAAATCATTTACTACCCGCAATCGGTTGCAGCCGCATAAAATGATTGAGATACAATTAGTTAATGGCCCGTTTAAGCATTTACATGGCTTTTGGTCGTTTGAGCCATTAGGTGATGGAGGATGTAAAGTTTCCTGTTCCTTAGAATTTGAATTTAATGCGCATTTCTTAAGCTTTGCCTTTGCTAAAATATTTGAGCATATTGCGAGCAGTTTAGTCGATGCCTTTAGTAAACGAGCTGTCGCCATATATGGTTAATCAGCATGGATAATCAACTCAGTATTACTGTTATTTACGCTACTCCCGATCGCCAATGGATTGAGTCGTTGCAAATTCCTGCAGGCACTACTGTGCGTCAAGCATTACAATTGTCTCGCTTGCCTCAACAAGTCAGTGATTTAAAAGTTGAAACACAACCCATTGGAGTTTTTGGACAAGTTGTTGACCATGATTATGTATTGCAAAATGGCGATAGGTTGGAAGTTTATCGCCCGTTGCTTGCCGATCCTAAGGAGGCAAGACGATTACGAGCGAAGGGAAAACGTTAAGGTAGACCTATTCAATCGTCTTTTCAGGCAATGGCGTATATTTTCTAACTTCTTCTACCACATCGTCTTTGAAAAACACGACAACTTGATAGCGGGAAGGTTCGCCACGATTGGGCTTGGCATCGTAAATATAATCCCATTGGTTCTGATGGAACGTATCAACTAGCATCGGTGGTCCAAGAATAAATTGGACTTGTTCCTTGGTCATACCAGGCTCAACTTTTGCGACAGTTTCTTCAGATAGGATATTACCTTGAACGATATCAGGCTTATAAACAATATAATCACAGCCACCTAATAGGCACAATCCGGTAAAGAGTATTATAAAACGCAAAAAAAGCATGGTATATCCTAGCTATATTAGAAAAGTGATATTATATTACACAGGTTAATGCCTAAAACTCAATGATCATTAGCTAATTAGTGGGGTTGCTATGGATAATAAAGAGCTTCGTAAAGCAGGTCTGAAGGTAACTCTGCCTCGTCTTAAGATATTAGAAATTTTAGAAAATGCGAAGATTCGTCATTTAAGCGCGGAAGAAGTGTATAAATCACTTATCGCTGCAGGCGATGATGTTGGGTTAGCTACGGTTTATCGTGTATTGACACAGTTTGAAACAGCCGGCTTGGTCACGCGTCATAACTTTGAAGGCGGTCACTCAGTATTTGAACTAAACCAAGGTGAGCATCATGATCATTTGGTTTGTGTTAAATGTGGCAGAGTGTTGGAGTTTATTGACGAGGTGATTGAGGCACGTCAAATGGAAATTGCTAGGTCGCGTGGGTTCCAAATAACCGATCATTCGCTAAATATTTACGGCATATGTGAAAAGTGTCAGGCAGAAGCATAAAGATAAAACACCTCTCCCCTTGCGGGAGAGGTCGACCACGCTTTGCGTGGGCGGGTGAGGGGGCGATCTTTCTACGCAGAAAATATTGCGAGTAAAACAGGATTTTTTCTTCGTAGCTTTCCCCTCACCCTCGCAAGCTTTGCTTGCATTTCCCTCTCTCACAAGGGGAGAGGGGGTTTATGGTGACGAGTTTATTCCACAAACCTCTTGCTGTGCGTTTATCTCCACCACAATAAGCCAGTAAAAAACACCAAGCATCTTTGTTGCTCCAATCTATTGCACGTCTATACAGTGTGCTCAAATCCCGTTTAATCGCCTGCCAACGCCATAAAAAACGGCGGGTTTTTTCCAGATCAATTAAACACACTTCATTTTCTCGAATAAAAATATGTTTAGGGTAAAGTGAATAATGCATCCATCCTTTATCATGCAGATTCTTAATTAACTGCGCTACTTGCCGAATTATAAAATAACGTTTTTTGATGGAGGGCTTGGTCGTATCTCGCCAGGTATTAATATCAGTATAATTATCCAATGCTAAAGTAATTAAAATAGCGCAACTATCCCCCTGCTCCATTGATTTTTCAAAATAAATGGGAGTGAGCGTAGCAATGTTTACTGCATGGTAGCTATTACACGCATAAAATTCAGCTTCACAAGCAAATAATTTTCGCCACCAACCATTCCACCAACGTCGTACCATATAGTGCTGTTGTTTTTTTATATAGACTAATTGCTGGTTGCCATTGGGAAGTTGCAATAATTTAGTGCCAACAACGCTGCATCCTTTTCCTTGCTGGTTAGGGTTATCTACTAAATCAATAGCCGTTTGCCATAATGCGTGAAAAGTATCTAAGTGATTAAAAGCAAGAATGGATTGCCAATCAGGTGCGATAAAGGGAGTATTAGGGGTGTTGATCATTGTTATCGTGGTCAATCGTTCGGCCTGTTTTTGTGCTTTTGTCAGTGTAAATCGTTCTTGTAACAAGCTCATCCGATTTGTTTTTGTTAAAAAATCGGCTTCTGATATAAGCTACAAGGTATAAAATACCACCAACTAATGCACCGAGTATAAATAGCCATGAGAATAAGACTAAGCTAAAAAATGCAGCAATTAGCATAATGCCAAGGTAAAAAAATGGAGTAAATTTTAAAAGCCAATCACGCATAATATCACCTTGTTAACGATAAAATAGTTTTCCATTGTAAAGCGGTTAATGGGGTAATCGATAAGCGATTACCTTTTCGTAAAATTAATAAATCATTGAGTGCAGCAGGTTTTTTAAGTTCATCTAAAGTAATTATTTGTGGAAACAAATCAATTAATTTGACATCTACCATTAACCAACGCGGATTTTTAGAATCACTTTTGGGATCAAAATAAATCGATTTAGGATCAAAAGCGGTCATATCCGGCGCTGCTTTACTCACGATTTCTATAGTACCTACAATGCCAGGTATTTTGCAACTTGAGTGATAAAAAAAAGCCTTATCACCGATTTGCATTTCATCACGCATCATATTGCGTACTTGATAATTACGCACACCATCCCAATGTTCGGTTTGGTGTTTGCATTGTTGCAAATCGGTGATAGCAAATGTGGTAGGTTCGCTTTTCATCAACCAGTAGCGCATAAAAAGTTTCTCCCTACCATCAACGATCTATTTTTCACTATTACATTTACTATAAACCCATTTTGCTAATCCAATCGCTACTATAAGCCCAATAATTTCAGAGGTACCCATGAAGTCAGGACCGACGATAGCTAATGCATTAGGATCTTGATAGATAGAGAATGGAATTGCAAGGAAAACGCCCATTAAAGCCGCTCCTGCCACCATACCACTATTTAACAACATACCATTATGTTCAACTTTATCTAATTTTTCTGCCGACTCGCCTGCTTTTTCGCGGCGATTTAAATTACGCATTAAATAAAAAGCAATAATACCGCCGACAACTAAAGACATACAGGTTCCGATAGGTAAATAAATACCGGTACCAATAGCAATGGGTGATAAGTGCCAGCCTTTCTTTTTAAATATCCAGTTAAAGGCAACCGCAGAAAATCCTAAAATAAGCCCAGTGCTCAATAAAGCCCAAGGAATATTTTGTGAAAATACGCCAGTAGCAATAGAGGTTAATACTTGTGCTTGTGGTGCTGATAATACATGAGCTGGATCCATACCAGGATGTGGTAATACATCACCCAAACCATAAGCATTGAGCAATAAATTTAACACGGGTGGAGTAAGAGCCGCTGCAATGGTCACACCTAACAATAAAATAACCTGCTGCTTCCAGGGCGTAGCACCTACGATTTGCCCTGCTTTTAGATCTTGCATCGTATCATTGGCAATTGCTGAGGCACTTGCCACGATACCACCGATCACGATAGCAAAAGCCGCTGCTGCAGTCGCTTTTTCGCCGAATAAGGTGTGTCCACCAAACACGAAAAATAAAATCAGCGAAATAATTAATACGGAAGACAATGTCATGGCAGAAATAGGGCTAGAGGATGATCCGACTAATCCGACCATGTAACCGCAAATGCAAGAAAATACAAAGCTTGCTACCAAAGCGTAAATTATCGTTAATGACAATGTTTTCCAATAAAGCGCATCGGAGCTTGTCATGAGTTGATCTGTTAATGCATGATCTAAAATAAAATAAACAGGTATAATTAAGAGTAATGTTCCCCAAAATACAAAAGTAATCGGTACATCGCGATCGGTACGTGGCGCTTGTACATTACTGCTTGCTTGTTTAATAGCTGTTAAAGAAGCTTTTACGCCGATAATCATGGGTTTGATTAGGCTAAATACAATAGAAATACCACCAGCTAATAAAACGCCAACACCAATAAAGCGTGCTTTTTCTGTGCTCCAGATATAATAAGCCCAATCAGTTGGCGTGCCTGTTTCAGGTAAGCCAATGATTAATCCTAGAGCAGGCACAAAAACTAACCAGCATAATAAAGCGCCCAATAAAATACTGGCGCAAATAACTGGCCCAATAATATAGCCGGCGCCAATTAATGCTGGGGCAAATCCAAAGCCAAATCCTACGACGGTACTACCTGCTTTAAACCATAAAGCCGCACTTTCAGCGACAACTTTTAAACCCGTTTGAGCAAAACTAATGACAGCACCAACACCGCCACCCCATAATAAGTAACCAACATCATTGGATTTTTTCACACTAGCGCGTAATACGTTACCAACAGCAGTACCTTCTGGGAAATGTAAGCCAGGATCGGTTAGCAATACACGACGTAAAGGAATGGAGAAAAGCACGCCTAAATAACCACCGACACAAGCAATTAATACGGTTTCCCAATATAAAAAGCTTTGCCAATAATGCATTAAAATCAGTGCTGGTATGGAGAAAATAATACCTGATGCCAGCGCAGAACCAGATGAGGTTGCCGTTTGCACAATATTAACTTCTAATACATTAGAATTTTTAAAGAGGCGTAATATAGCCATTGCCATTACAGCAGCTGGAATAGAGGCAGAAATAGTTAAGCCGACTTTTAATCCTAAATACGCATTCGCAGCAGTTAAAAAGGTTGTTAAAATTATGGTTAATATAATTACGCGAAATGTGATTTCTGGTAATGATTGACTTGCTGGAATTAAAGGTTCAAAGGTTATTTTATCTCGCTTCTGCTCTCTTGGTCCGCTCATTTCATATTTACTCCACTTTTTTATTAAAATTACGTGAGTGTTGTAGCATAGATTAGCATGGTGTAATCCGGCTACGGCTCGTTTCAAAAAACCTAATAAGTTTTAACCCCATTTGCGCTCGCTACCAATAAAACATCGGCGTGGCGTTTAGCAAATAATCCATTACTAACTACACCAGTGATTTGGTTAATAGTTTCTTCCATTTGCAAAGGATTGGTTAAATCTAAATGATGAACATCCAAAATAATGTTGCCATGATCAGTAACAAAACCTTCGCGATAAGCAGGATCACCGCCTAATTTAACCAATTCGCGTGCCACATAGCTTCGTGCCATAGGAATAACCTCTACAGCTACCGGAAAGGCACCAAGTACATCTACTAATTTTGTCTCATCAATAATACAGATAAATTTTTTGCTATTGACGGCTACAATTTTTTCGCCAGTAAGCGCGCCACCACCACCTTTGATAAGGTGTAAATGTCGTGTGGCTTCATCCGCACCATCAACATACAAGGGAATATTCTGTACACTGTTCGGATCGATAATCGGCAATTGTAGTGCTTTTAATTTAGCTTCACTAACTTTTGAGCTTGCTACCACGCCTTCAATTTTATGTTTGACATCGCGCAGCGCATCGATAAAATAATTCACCGTCGAACCAGTGCCAATACCTATAATCATATCATCTTCGATATAAGATATAGCAGCAAGAGCTGCTTGTTTTTTATAATCATTATTATTTAGACTCATGCAATACCTCTTACCTTTAACACACCCTCTATTTGTTGTAATTGATGGAATATATCGTCCGTTGGTTTGTTATCAACATCAATAATTGTATACGCTATTTCCTGACGCGATTTATTTAACATATCGATGATATTTAAATGGGCCCTAGCAAGAACTCGAGATATTTGCTCAATCATGCTGGGCACATTGGAGTTGCTGATAGCAATTCGATAGCTATTTGGTGATCGTGCCAGATGAATTTCAGGAAAATTAACTGCATTAGTAATATTCCCTGTTTCTAAATAATCTTGTAATTGATGTGCTGCCATCACCGCGCAATTGGTTTCCGCTTCTTCCGTTGAAGCGCCTAAATGAGGTAAGGCAATAACACGCGGGTTATTTTTAAATAAACTTGCTGGAAAATCGGTAACATAATAGGCTAAATGCTGATTTGTTATTTGCTCTAACACCGCAGCAGCATCAACGACTTCTGCACGAGAAAAGTTAAGTAAAGTGCTATTTTTTGGCATTTTACTTAAACGTTCTTTATTAAGTAAACCTTTGGTTTCATTAACGAGAGGAATATGAATGGTTACATATTCTGATGCAGATAATAAACTATCAAGGCTCGTTGCTTGTTCAACTTCAGCGGATAATTCCCAGGCGCGTTTAATACTAATATCAGGATCATACCCGATCACGCGCATACCAAGTGCAATGGCGGCATTCGCAACACGTACACCAATGGCACCTAAACCAATAACGCCTAATGTTCGGTGAGGTAATTCTTGACCACTAAATTGTTTTTTGCCTTGTTCTACTTGCTCTTTAATAATTTTTTCATCTTGTGGTAATTGCTGTACAAAAGACCACGCTTGACAGATATGGCGGCTTGCCAACAATAATCCTGCCAACACCAATTCTTTTACCGCATTAGCATTTGCGCCTGGCGTATTAAAGACAGGGATACCACGTGCAGTTAATTCTGCAACAGGAATATTATTTACACCCGCACCCGCTCGCCCAATCGCTTTTACAGAAGCATGAATTTCTTCTAATTGTAATGGATGGGAGCGTAATAAAATCGCATCAGGGTTACTGCAATTATCGCTGACTTGGTAATGATGTGCCTTTAGTACGTTTAATCCTTCAGCGCAAATATTATTAAATGTTTTAATTGAGCAATCCATTTTTAATCCTTTAAATTATTATGAGGCATGGCATCGAATAAAGGTCCAATAATCCTATATTCTTCTACCACTTCCCCACCAATTAAATGTTGTTGAATAATTTTCTCTAGCACCGCAGGCGAACACGAGTGATACCAAACACCTTCTGGATAAACCACCGCGATGGGCCCTTGTTGGCAAATACGTAAACAATTAGCCTTGGAACGATAAACCTCACCGGTTTTTGTCAAATTCAGCTCTTTTAAACGTTCTTTAAGATAATGCCATGACTCCATTCCTGCCGCATGAGTGCAACATTTTGGTTTTGTTTGCTCACAACAAAGAAAAATATGACGTTTTAGGTGATTAATACCTAAACCGATGGTAATATTATCCAGTGTTTTTTCCATAGTATTATGCTCTTTGCAGAACAGCTTGCTGTTAGCCGCCCGCCGCTAGCCCGAACCTATCACCTTATCACAAAGTGGCACGGATCGGTAGTAGCTATTAGTTGATTAACTTTTGAGAGGATTGTTCGATGTCCAACATGTACCCTGACTCACCTTTAGGCAAGGTTAGCTCTTACATTGATACCTATACCCCATCGTTGTTATACCCTATTGCGCGGGATGAAGGTCGCGAGTTGATTGGTGTTCAAGGTGAGTTGCCATTTAAAGGATATGATGTTTGGAATGCGTATGAACTTTCTTGGTTAAACAGCAAAGGCAAACCAATTAATGCCTGTGGGGAATTTATTCTTTCTTGTGAAACACCAAAAATAGTTGAATCCAAATCGCTTAAGTTATATTTAAATTCTTTTAATATGAGCCGCTTTGATTCTATAGAACAAGCTCGACAAACAATGATAAAAGATTTATCTGAAGTCATTGAAAATGAAATGATAGTTAATCTTTTCCCTGTAGAGCAAATTGAAAGAAAACCCTCGATTTATAATACCTTATTTGCACCGAATGCAGAGAGCATTTGCCTTGATAATCTCGATGTCTCCTGCGAGCATTTTAAACCAACTCCTAATTTACTCCAATGCGAGACTACCGTTCAAAAACAAGTCTTTTACAGCCACTCCATGCGCTCTAAATGCTTAGTTACCGCGCAACCGGACTGGGCTTCGGTATTTATTGAATATCATGGTCCGAAACTGGTTCCTGAATCTTTATTACGTTATATCGTTTCTTATCGTGATCATGAAGAGTTTCATGAACAATGTGCGGAGCGTATGTTTATGGATATTACACGGTTAGCTAATCCGAGTGAGCTCAGTGTATTTATTCGTTATACGCGTCGTGGTGGGATTGATATTAATCCATTTCGTACGAATAAAGATGTTAAAGAATATAAAAATCTGCGTACGGTTAGGCAGTAGTTTTTAAATTAATTTTGAATTTAAAAGCGATACTGAAACAAAATGTTGTAAAACCCACCTCTCCCCTTTGTGGGAGAGGTCGACCGCGCTTTGCGCGGGCGGGTGAGGGGGCGATCTTTCTACGTAGAAATAATAGCAGTTAACCCCAGTACAATTTTTTTCTTGAAAAATTGTACTGCTCACATACTCTATTTAGCACAAGGAAATATTCATTTGCCTACATTCACTATTAAAAAAAGCAAAGAAACCACCACAATAGCTTTGCAGCTATCAGATTGCATTGCAAAAACTTACATTTCTCAAGAAAATGAAAAATGTAAAGGTAGAAATGTGCTGAGTCATTGTAATATTGTTGGTGAGGTTGCACGTGAACTTATAAATCGTATGCCTGATTGGTTGCGTGTAAAATTATTTCCAGCAGGTTCGGAGTTAGTTGCTGGCGCTCATGATACAGGAAAAATTAGTCCCACTTTTCAAGAGAAAATTTATCGTGGTACTGAGCGTTATGAGTACAATTCAAAGTCTGAACTTGAGCATGCAGATCCTCACATAGAAACTGAATTGGGTGGGCACGCTGGTGTGAGTCAAGCTGCAACCGAAAAAATGGCTGTTGGAAAATATATTCCCGAAATTCTTGGTCAACATCATGGGTATTCGCCTCCATTAGGTTATCGAAAAGCAGACGATGAATGTTTTGGTGGAAAAACTTGGCAAGCAAGACGAGAA